>ERZ501046.1-NODE-1-length-277193-cov-7.210505_pt1 | contig 277193 bp, 336 predicted proteins | sample MGYA00510869_ERZ501046 | MGnify/ENA primary metagenome ERZ501046 (study PRJEB25958, sample SAMN03398579) | human skin metagenome | study: EMG produced TPA metagenomics assembly of the Human Skin Microbiome Metagenome (human skin metagenome) data set. | reverse complement strand
AGTTGGAAGTAACCCTGTTCAAGCTGCACGATTAAGACTACCTCTACCGTTTAATGGTGCGTATCTATATGATGAAAAAGGTAGAATTGAGTCTGTGGTTCCAACCTCAGTAAAATCTGTTTCTTTCAACGACATGGAAGGACATACTTATGTTGGGGTTTTTAAAGTGTCTTATAAAGGAACTAATCGATATCGCCTATTTAAAGTTGTTTTTAATTCCTTTGATTTAGAATATAATCAAGATGCTATAGAGTACATGACTGAGTGCTTGGTAGGTTTTGGATTGGCTTAAAGGTAGACGGTAGAAGATAGATGATAAAATATAAAGATTTAGACAAACCAAATCAGTTACAAGTCAAATTTCATTATCTATGTAGCTTGTTAGTTGATTTAGTACATGGTTCTGCTGATGACTCTCCTTTACAAGTCATATACGATTTAAGAAAGGCACCTAATTCTCGTACCTTTGTAGAACTTGATTATTGTGATCCAGACTTTCGTGATATAGTCAAAGTGAGACAAGGTAAGATTTATCAACATATTCAGTTGAGACAAACTCCTACAAGTTGGGTGTTAGGTTTCTTTGGCAGCTCTAGTCAATATGAAGATGATTGGATTGAATTTAAGTTAGCAGATATAAATGACACTGATGATTTCTATTCGATTAACTTGAATGAAGAACTAAGTTTGATTGCTTACGCTAATTTAGAAACTCCTTTATTCTTAGAGTTGGTATCCTTAACAGTTTCATTGGCTACAGCTTTGGGTCTTTCTCAGAAAAAGATAACTCAAGATTTAAACAGATTGACAATGATTTATAGCAATACAAACAAGTTGTGGGTTTAATTAGAGGGTTTTATATGAGTTATACAGATTTAAAAATTGAAGATAAAGTATTCCTGTCTTTCGCAGCTTTTATGGATTTGTTGAGTTTATGTTTAAAGGAACCTCACCGCTTATCTGAGCTGAGAGATTTTCAATATGTCTCAACGTTCACCAATGGTGGTTTTGCAGGGGAACAAAATGGAGAGTTTTATGACTTAATCCTATTTCGCTCCAATGGGTTTCCAAAGTTAAAAGTAAGTCTATCTTTAGATGCAGAAGAATTTTTAGATGTCAGTTTTTGGACTTACAAGCGAGGGGTATCTAGTGACGAAACCAACTTTTTACTTCCTTTAACTAAATTGGGTTCTTACGGTGACTGGAATGAAAGCAAACTCCTTACCTATTTGAGAGCTTTTGAAACAGTTGTCTCTAAAGGTTTAGAACCTTCATTTGGTGTTGGTGTTGGTTTTGATAGTTTGTTTGTAAAGTTGGCTCACGCTTTAGGTCTTGATAGGGTTACAATAACACGTGAAGCTGAAACGATTGCTTATTATCTAGGTCAATACAACGAAAAGGTATTGAGGAGTTTAGGTAGTTCTAAGATAAAATAAATTGAGGTAAAAACATGGTAAAATACAAAGAATTAAACGAAACAGATAAGAAAGTAATTAAATTTGCTTACTTTACGAAATTATTAGTTAGGTTGAGTCGTTTAAGTGAATCGGAGATTCCTTTGCAAAGCTCAAATATGGCTTATGATAGAGGGTCTACTCGGTGGAGCGTAGAGCGTGCAGATGATGATACTTTATATCTTCGTCTTTTCACAAAAGGTTCCAACATTTCTAAATCTGTCTACCTTACAATTCAAGATAGAGAACTTTTTGCAGAATACAAAGCTAGAAAACGCGGTTTATCTGTATACGAGTCTTTCTTCTACAAGATTGCAGATATTGTATTTGATGAAGATGGTAATATTGTCTATGAAAGTGACAACAACTGGCACCTTTTAGCTTATGAAAGTGTGGGGAACGTTCTTTTCGAAGATTTAGTTGACCAAGCCTTGAAATTGGCTAAAGACATGAAAATTTCGACTGCTGAACTTAACAAAGACTTAGACTTCCAAACACATCTTTACGAGAAATTGGGTTACTTTCGGAAGTAGAAAGTAGGTAAAACATGAGCGATTCAAATTGGCTCGGTATCCTCGGTGGTTTTTGGCTTGGTAAAACATTAGCAAATAACAATTCTCTAAGTTCAAATTCACACCATACAAACAATCCAAAAAGGCAGTACGGTAATGAAGTGGGTTACTGCCCACCTTATGTTCCAGAAAGTGAAGAGTCTCGCGCTCGACATTATATACATCGCTATGCAACAGACGGTCAAACTATTTTCACAGAAGACCAATACTGCTTGTTTGTCCATAGACTCGGAGTTGTTTGTGTGGTAGGTCAAGATGAAGATGGTTGTAACATTTATGATGTACACCCTTGCAAAAAGTCTCAATTTGGGGAGATTTATACGAATGGTTACTTTTGGGTAGATGATTTAACTCAGCGTTCTCGGAATAAAATTGTCGAAGAAGTAAGCAACAGTTTAGCTCACCAAGGGTATCCTGTCGATAAGTCGAGGTTTCGTTTCCTCTATCAATTTGGTTTGATGGAGAAAGCTTATCCAGAGACTTTTAGATACTTGAGTGCAGAAGAGTCTTATTATTATTGGAAGTCGTTAGGGAATTGAGGTTTACTATGAAATTCAAAGAACTAGATGAACGTACTAAAAACTTGGTTAAATTTGGTTTTTACTTAACTTGTCTCATTAAAGTGATTGAGACTAACTACTTAGAATTGATGATGTTGTTTCCAAACTCTACTACGAAAAAGAACAAATTTGTCTTTTCTTACGATGATGATGGTTACTTTTTAGCTTACTACAAACCGACAGGTAAACTTGGGTATATGGTGAAATTGTATCGAACTACTGCAAAGTCAAACTTTCATACAAAAGATAAGAACTATCGGAACGAAGCTACAATGTTGGTAAATGTAAATTCTAAGATGAAGGAGAGGAAATTTACCTTGCAGTTTGCTGAGGGTGATGGGAACGGGGGTTGGAGACAAGAAGAATTGACTCCTATTCGAAGTCTCCATTGGTTAGGTGAGTTGTACAATGATTTAGTTTGGCTTGGTAGAAATTATGAGTCTGAGAAAGCCTTTTTAGAATTATTGAGTAAGAGTTATTATCCATTAGCAAGTCAACTGGGTTTGTCTCGCTCTGAGTATAATAAGCAGTTGCAACTGTTTGTAGATAACTTACAGTAAAATAAAGATAGAAACTGAAGTCCTTGGCTTTGGCTTCTTTTTCTTATTGCAATTAAACGAAACTAGTGCTATAATAAACTAAACCTTACGAAAAACGTAAGAAAATAAAGCTTTAAACATAGAAAGTATTATAGTTATGAAAAAAGTTAAATTACTCTCGGTATCCGCTTTATCCCTCCTAGCTCTTGGGTTTGGAACACAAGTCGCACACGCAAGCATTCAAACAGACACGATTGACGAGAAGTGGGGCAAACCCACGTTGGTTTATGGTGGTAGTCTGACCGACTCTCAAGTTGAAGAAGTCAATAAATCTTTCAATATTCATGATGTCGCAAATGTAAAGCGCCAAGTAGTTTCTGAAAAAGACTACGGTAAGTATATGAATGAGTCGGATGTTAGTGGTGTCTCTTTGATTTCTTCTACCTTGGTAGCCAAACAAGACAAAGGCAAGGGTATCGCAGTAAAAATTGTGACTCCAGATAATATTACACGTGTAACTGAGACTCAATATCGCAATGCTGCAATTACTGCAGGAGCAACAGATTTAGCGATTGAAGTGTCTGCCCCTGTAAAAGTAACAGGTGAGTCTGCTTTGGTCGGTGTATCTAAAGCTTTGGAAGCAAACGGTCAAGAAGTAGATGCAAAAAGAACTGAGATTGCCAACCAAGAAGTTTCAACAACGGCTCAAATTGCTGAAGCGAACAAAGATGCTAAAGGTTTTGACAGTCAACTGTTAGATAACGCTCTAATTCAGATTAAAACTGAGTTAGCAAAAGAAAAGCAAAACAAAGGTCAAGTGGCTGACGATAAGAAAGTCGAGCAAATTGTTAAGAAAGCTTTGAAGGACAATAAGCTTGACGGAATTATCTCAGATGAACAAATCTCTCAACTTGTTCAATTCGCCAAAGGGTATCAGTCTACTTCTGCGATTGACTCAAAAGAGGTTCTAAATCAATTAGGTGACTTAAAAGATAACATTGCTGAAGGTGTGAGTAAGTTCTTGAAGTCTGCGGAAGAGCATGGGGTTTTTGAGAAGGCAGTCGATTGGGTTAAGTCTTTGTGGGATTCGATTGTAGGTTTCTTCAAATAAGTTAGGTGAAACCTTATGAATTTCGTTACCTTATTGATTATTGGTTTTATTCTTGGGTTGATTTAAACATCTTACCTGTAAGTCCTCCACCTTTTAGGTGGTGTGATGTAGAGGAGTTGCTCCAATAAGTTTTTTGATTTTATTGACATAAAACTAAATAAAGTCTTGACAGTTTCTAGTTACTGTGGTAAACTATAATCAGTTAAACTATTAGAAAGTTAGTAAAATCAATGGACTTAGATACAAATGCACATTCAGTCTTCTCATTACATTATCATTTGATTTTAGTAGTGAAATATAGAAGACAAGTATTTACTGATGAAATTTCCAATAGAGCCAAAGAGATATTTGAGTATATTGCACCTACTTATAGGATAGAGTTGGTTGAGTGGAACCATGATAAAGACTATGTTCACGTTCTATTTAAGGGTCAACCTAAGACAGAACTAAGTAAGTTCATTAACGCTTATAAGTCTGCATCAAGTAGGTTATTGAAGAAAGAATTTCCCACTATACGTCAAAAATTATGGAAAGAGATGTTTTGGTCTCGTTCCTTTTGTTTGTTATCGAGTGGTGGCGCACCTATTGAAGTTATTCGTCAATATATCGAAAATCAAGGTAAAGAAAAATGACTATTAAACAAAAAGCTTATAAATTCAGAATGTATCCTAATGAGGAACAAGAGCAGTTTTTTGCGAAAACCTTTGGTTGTTCCAGAGCGATTTGGAATATGATGTTAGCGGATAAAATAAAGCACTATGAAGAAACTGGCGAAACTTTATATAACACACCAGCTCAGTACAAAAGAGACTTCCCTTGGTTAAAAGAAGTAGATAGTTTAGCTTTATCTAATGTACAACTCAATCTTCAGAAAGCTTACAAAAACTTCTTTAAGTCTGGTTTTGGTTTCCCTAAGTTTAAGAAAAAGAATCATAGTCAATCATACAAAACCAACAATCAGAAGGGTAGTATTGTTTTAGATGGTAGGTTTATAAAGTTACCTAAAGTCGGTTGGGTACGTGTTAAAGCACACCGTCAAATTAAAGGTGTTATTAAGAGTGCAACTATTTCAATGACGCCAACTGGGAAATATTATGTTTCTATTTTGTGTGAAACTGAGATTTCTCCACTTCCTAAAATCGGTTCCTCAGTCGGTATCGACCTTGGGATTTCTGACTTTGCTATTCTTTCAACAGGGGAGAAAATCGGTAATGAACGCTTTCTAAAGCAGTTGTCAGAGAAATTGGCTGAAGAACAAAAGATTTTATCTCGCAGAGCTTTAGCGGCTAAGAAAGCAGGACGTAAGCTTTCTGAGAGTAAGAATTATCAAAAGCAACGAGTAAAAGTCGCTAAAATCCACGAGAAACTTGTTAATATGCGTAGAGATTTTCTTCATAAGCTCAGTACATATCTTGTCAAGAACCACGATATTTTGTGTATTGAAGACTTATCAAGTAAAAATCTCATGAAAAATCATAAATTAGCAAAAGCGATTGGTGATGTTTCTTGGTCTGAATTTGTGAGAATGTTGGAATATAAAGCTGATTGGTACGAAAAACAAGTGTCCAAAATTAGTCGTTGGTATCCTTCTTCTCAACTTTGTTCAGACTGTGGTTTTAATTCAGGAAAGAAACCTCTTTCTGTTAGAGATTGGACTTGTGAAACTTGTGGTAGTCATCATGATAGGGATATTAACGCAAGCATTAACATTCTTAATGAAGGTTTGCGTTTAGTGTAAATTAGAAAAAAAACAATACAACCGTAGGAACTACGGGGGTAGCTTGGTAAATTTATGTAACCTCTGTTGACTAGTCAGCTAATCAGTAAGTCAGCATATTACCCAAGAAGCTCCTACCTCTAAGTGATAGTGTAGGTAGGAGTAGTTCACAAGCGATTAAGAAAAGCCTACGTTTTATCTTCTCAGTAGTAGTTGTTTTTGTACTTGTTGCTTATTTAATGCAACTGTTCCATATCTTATAAAATAGAAGGTCAAGGGTATCAGCTCTTGACTTTTTGTTTGTTTTGTGATAAAATATCTCATAATAAAAATAGGAGGTTTCTTATGACATTAAATGCAGTTCTAAAAAATTATGACACAAGTGTAGCTAACTTAGTATTATCTGATAACTCAGTTGCGAAAGTTGAGGTTTTAGATGTTCCTCTTGCAAATAGATTTACGTTTTATGATTTAACTGAGAGAGGTTTTACTGGGGAATTGGAGTCTCGTAGAATACCTGAGCATTGGGGGAGACGTCAAATTATTGGGAAAGAGAATCCTACATTATTAGATGAGTTACTTTCGCATAGAGCTTGTGACGTTGAAGATGGATTTTGGTTGGAGTTTGAAGAACCTTATAACAAAGGTTTTCGTACCTATTATGATGTATTACGAGCAGGAGGTGCTATGTCATGAGTCTTTCGCCTAAAGGAAACCAACCTAAACGATATGAAGGTGACTATTTTTTAAAAGTAGATTATCATGGTGGTGAAGCTTTATCTGAGTTTTTAATTTCTCTATTTTTAGAGTCTACCTCCTTTAAAGATTTTGTACCGTATCGTTATACTTTTCCTAATATAAGTAAAAGTCCTTCTTACAAACCTCGGTATTCGTTTATTCCTATGTTTCACATTGTCTTGGAATATGTTTATCAATTTAACTCTACTTTATTTGATAAAGTTAATAGACAGAATGTAAGAAAATCGAGTGAAGATAGACGTATGTTGGTTTTCAGATATTGGATAGACAAATACTATTTCCGATTATCTATTAAAGACCGAGTTAAAGAACTTCAAAATATGATTGTTTGGTTTACAAACGGTCAAGTTTCTTATGATGATTGTACTGCTTATTTTTCTGCTTTTGTGACGTTAGATACTATCTTTATAAATACAGATAGACATTTCCAAAACTTTGGGGTGATGTTCGACTCTACTTTAGGTTCTTATCGGACTTCATTGTTATTTGACCAAGGGTTTAGTTTAGGTGTTGGTGAGAGTTCATTATTTATAAAAAGAGTTCAGTTGCACCGAGATAAGCAGATAAAGATGCAACCGTCTGGAACAACTCTAAAGAGCAATAGCAAAGCAGTAGAGTGGTATCCTTACGATTTCGACGTGGTTCGGTTTGTTATCTTATTAAAGTCAGAACTGCCAAATTGGGGTGTATTAGATATGTCACTTCAATGGGGTTTAATGAAACGTCAGTTAAATATTTATTATCCACAAGATACTAATGGTGTAAACACGTTGGAATATTTAACTTCAGTAGGTTTGTAGTCCTACCTAATTAGTTATGGTTACTAAATTTAACTCTCCCTCAACTCCACTTAGCATATTAAATGCGTGCCACAAATTGAAAAAAAAATGAAAGTAGTCAAATTAAAGTTCTTGACTGCTTTTTTATCTTGTGCTATAATCGTCAAAGTAGAAACAAGCTTGTTTCTTGTTATTGTTAAGATAGAGTGTTGTTTAGACAATTGGGCGACAGATTGAGTTCTGTCAAATTATTTTATGTAGAAGAAAGGAAACATATTTTACATGAGCAGAAGTGCAGAAACAAAAACATACGGAAGTATTCGTAAAGTGAAACATTATGGCGCTTGTGGTGTTATTCTTGGTCTTGCTGCTATTGGTGCTGCTTTGAGTAGTGGTACTGTAAGTGCAGATGAAATAACAAATAACGCTACAAATGCGAAACAAGTACAAAGCGCACCTACTTCTAATGCCTTAGAAAGTCAAGAAAACGCAAAAGCTAAAGAAGGGACGATTGATGTAACAGTCAACCGTGACAAAGTAGAGAAAGCGGTATCCGAAGCGAAAGCAGCAGGCTTGAATGTTGTTGAGGATACACCAGCCGATGGTGGTACTGCAACTAGTCCTTCTGACTTGGAAAAGCGTCAAAAAGAAGTTGAGAAAAACTATGACAACCAAGCAGAAGTTGTGAAAAAAGAAGCTGACCGTTTCAAAGAAGAAGTCGCAACTCGTAACCAAGAGATTAAGACTGTCAAAGAAGAAAACGCAAAAGCTAAGAAAGACTATGAAGATGCTCATGCGAAATATCAAGCAGACCTCAAAACTGCTAATGATAAAAACGCACAGATTGATAAAGACAATCAAGCAAAACATGGTCAATACTTAGCTCAAGTAGAAGCAGTCAAAGCTGAAAACGAGCGTGTAAAGAATGAGTATAACTCAGCTAAAGCTCAATTTGACAAAGCAGTAGCAGACCAAAAAGAGAAAAACGCTCAAATCGACAAAGACAATGCTGCAGCTAAGAAGAAATACGAAGAAGAGCTAGGTAAATGGACTGAACGTAAGACTATTGCTGAAGCAGACATGGCTACCTACTTGAAGAAGAAGGAACAGTATGAAAAAGACCTTGCTGCTGCAAAACTTCGTAATGAGCAAATCGACAAAGAAAACGCTACGAACTTAGCGAACTACAACAAAGAAACTGCTGCTCGTAACGAATACAATGCTCGTATCCGTCAAGAAAACGCAGATGCACAAAAGGCTTATGAGAGAGCGTTAGCAGAACTTAATGCGCGTAATGCTCAGATTGATAAAGAAAATAAGCAAAAGCAAGATGATTACAATACTGATTTAGAAAAATATAAATCTGCAAAAGCCGACTATGACCGCGAAAAAGCTGATTATGACAGTAAACTAGCTGAATACAATAAACAAGCTATAAAAGGTCAAGGCAGTGGAGTTAAAGTTGTAGGTGAGTTTGATGAGTCTAAACGTGGAAGCATAGATTATTACTCTAAATTAACTGCAGTATTTGACTCCTCAATCAAAGATCTTGAGGTAGTAGATGGTGGTCTTGGTGCAAATAAAGAGACAAGGTTAACTATCGACAAAGGTCTGATAGAGGATGAAACTCATAGAAGTTCTACTGGGTTCACTCACTTACCTGATAGGGTTCGACGTACTGTATTAACTAACATCACAAAAGGTTCTGCCTTTACATTACATAATGTTGGTAGAACTAAGTCAGGTAAGACTATCTCAGCTAGGCTAACCGTAACTTCTGATGCAGTTCCAGAATTTAAGATTGAAGGTAATGCTTACACCCATTCTAGTTTGGGAATTGGTTGGTATATGGATGGGTCTCAAGGTGAGCGTGCAGTTGTGGGGATGGATCCTTACAACTACCTTAATCCAGATTTTGATATCCAATACTTTGATGAAGACACTGGTAAACCACTTAATTTAGGTGTCATTACAATTTATTCAGATATTGACTATAATCAAGCAGTTCGTCACACTTACGGTGATGGAACTGTAGGTGCTGTAATAAATCCTACAGATTCCCTTGTAAAAGAAGTAACTGTTCGTGGTGAAACATTTTGGGCAGGTAAAAAACTATCAGATGGGGTTCACGGTTCAGATGATGATTCTGGTTTAAATCGGTGGAAAAAGGGTGAACCTTATTATCTTGATGTTAATAACTATGATGACACCCCAGAAGGTACTATTCTAAGTGTAGGTTATGGTTCGAAACAACACTTATCTTACTTAGCAAGTGCTGATAGGTCACTTGTTCCTTACTCTGAGGCAGCTGCTATTGCCTATAGAGAGTATACGAATAAATATAATGAGGCAAATGGTAAACCTACTGAAGATGACTCTACAATTTTCAGTTCAGGTTATTCTTTTCAACTTTGGGGTGGTAAATCTGTTGTTGATGCTTTAGTACCTCCTATTGAGCCTGAACAACCAACTCCACCTAATTTAACTCAAAAAGAAAAAGACACGATTGCAGAACCAGTTCCTAAACAAGAGAAACCACCAGTATCTGTAACAGAGAAAACAAAACATGAACCTCTACCTACAGAACCGCCAAAACCATCTGAGTTTACGGAGAAGGAGCCAAATAATCCGACTTACAAAGAGAAGGATAAAACACCTCTAACTCCACCACCAGTTTCTCCATTGAGTCCACTACCTACGGAAGCCCCGGATGTACCTCATGTTCCACTTCCACCAGCTCCTCCAAAACCTACGGATAAACCAATTCCAGAGACAGTGAAACCTAGAACTATTACTGTTCGTTACACTACTTTGAGAATGTCTCCTGCAGTTGAGAAGTACGTGAAGAATAATTTAGGAACAAACATTAAAAATTCTAATGTACCGAAGATGTCTGAGGTTGTGTGGGAACTAGAAACTAAACCACTTCCAAGAAACCGTGAAATTACTGAGGTTTACGACATTCGTGATGATTTACCACAAGGGTATCACTTAAATCTTGCGAAAACTCAAGTTCAAAATGCTGAGTACACAGTTACCTATGATGAGTCAGCTCACCGTTTAACTTTTGTACTAAAAGATAGTGGTATCGCTAAAGCGAATGCAGATCGTTCAACTGAATACAAAGTTCCGGTAGCTAAAGTTTATGGTGAAGTTACTAACGACAACGCTGTCTACAAAAACAACTTCCATGTGAACTTGAATAACAAGTACGAAGCATATTCTAATATTGTAGAGGTTACAACACCGGGTGGAACAAAACCTGTAAAAGTAAACTACAATAAAGATGGTGTGAAAATTGATGGTAAACAAGTTCTCGCAGGTTCTGTGAACTACTACCATGTAACTATGGACTACAGTAAGTACAAAGGTATTAAAAGTGGTTCTGATGCTATTCAAAAAGGGTTTGGTGTCGTAGAAGATTACCCAGAAGACGCTCTCGATATTGAGCATGGAGAAATTCGTGCCTTTGATTCTAATGGCGCAGAAGTTAAGGGTATCACTGAGTACCACTTCAACTCTATCGAAGAAGTAAAAGACCCTAAAATCAAAGCAGTTCTTGAAACAAGCGGTATCAAGCCTAAAGGTGCTTTCCAAGTATTTATGGTTAACAACCCACAAGAGTTCTTTGACAAATATGTTTCTAAAGCTATTTCTGTAACGATTGTTGACCCAATGCGTGTGAAACTTTCCCTTGACCGTAAAGGTGCATCTTACCAAAACACTGCTTACCAAGTAGATTTTGGTAATGGCTACCAAGCGGACATTGTAGAAAATCGTGTACCTAAGACTGACCCACACAAGAAAAACTTGAACGCCAAAGGTGTAAACATCAATGGTAAACAAGTTCTTGCAGAGTCTACAAACTACTACACCTTAACTGCTGATTATTCTGATTACAAAGGAATTGAAGCTGAGAAAGAACGTGTAGCGAAAGGTTTCTACTATGTAGATGATTACCCAGAAGAAGCGGTAGATATTGAACCTAACGGTATTAAAGTCGTTGACTCTAAAGGTCAAGAGGTTAAAGGTTATAACTCTAAAGTTTACAAGTCTGTAGCTGAAGCTCCTAAAGAGGTTCAAGATGCGCTTAAACTCCAAGGGTATCAACCTAAAGGCGCTATTCAAGTAATTGAATTTGAAAACCGTACAGAGTTCTATAATAAGTATGTTCGTACAGGTGAAGTGTTGACACTTACTGTTCCTATGACAGTTAAAGCTCACTTGAACCAAACTGGTGCGAAGTATGAAAATACTGCTTACCAACTTGACTTTGGTTCTGCGAAAGTAACTGAAACTGTAGTAAACAGTGTACCAGCTCCTAAACCAAACAAAGCGAACTTCAACAAAGCTCACGTTGACATTAACGGTAAACAAGTTCTTGCAGGTTCTACAAACCACTATGAATTGACTATTCGTTACGACCAATACAAAGGTATTGAAGCTGATGATGATAAGATTCAAAATGGTTTCTTCATTGCTGATGACTTCCCAGAAGAAGCGGTATCTATCAATGAAAAAGACGTGAAAGTTCTTGATTCTAAAGGTAAAGAAGTAGAAGGTTTGAAACAAACTATCTACAAATCTCTAGCAGACGCTCCTGAAAAGGTTCAAAAAGCCTTTGCGAAGAGAAACATTAAACCTAAAGGTGCTATTCAAGTTCTTGAAGCAGTTGATCCAGTGGCTTATTACAACAAGTATGTAAGAACAGGGGAAACGCTTACTGTTAAGAACCCAATGACGGTTTTTGCTCACTTAAACAAGACAGGTGCTAAGTACCAAAATACCGCTTACCAATTAGACTTCGGTTTGATTGCTGAGACAGAAACAGTAGTGAACAACGTTCCTAAGACAAACCCTCACAAACAAAACTTGAATAAAGTTGGTGTGAACATTAACGGTAAACCAGTAGTAGCTGGAACAGTCAACTACTACACATTGACTGCTGATTACAGTTCATACAAAGGTATCGAAGTGGACGCTGATCGAATTGCGAATAGTTTCCATATCGTTGATGACTTCCCAGAGGAAGCAGTTTCAATCAATGAGAAAGAGATTGTTGTAAAAGACTCTAAAGGCAACCTTGTAACTGGTTTGAAATCGACTGTTTACAAGACACTTGCAGACGCTCCTAAAGGAGTTCAAGAGTCACTTAAATCTGCGGGTTACACACCTAAAGGTGCAATTCAAGTCTTGACTGCTGAAAACCCAACTGAGTTCTACAACAAGTATGTAAGAACAGGTGAGGTACTTACAATTACTAATCCTATGACAGTTCGTAAAGAAATGTTAGGTAAAGTAGCTGAGTATAAGAATACTGCTTACCAACTTGATTTCGGTCTTGCAATGGTAACTGAAACTACAGTGAATAAGGTTGTAAAACCAAGTCCTAAGAAAGCGAACTTCAACAAAGTTGGGGTTAACATTGATGGTAAGCAAGTATTTGCAGGCTCAACTAATTACTATCATGTAACTGCTGACTACTCACAATACAAGGGTATCCAAGCTGATAAATCTCGTATTGCACAAGGTTTCTTCATCGCGGATGATTACCCAGAAGATGTATTAGATGTGCTTTCTGACGGTATTAAATTTTCTGACTCTAAAGGTCAAGATGTAAAAGGTTTGAAATACCATATTTATGAAAGTATTGAAAAAGCACCAGAAGTAGTTCGTAATGCTTTAACTGAGCGTGGATTTAAACCGAAGGGTGCCTTCCAAGTTTGGGAAGCTGAAAACCCTGAAGAGTTCTACGCTAAGTATGTTCAAACTGGTGATACAATTACCATTATCAACCCAATGAAAGTCAAAGAACAGTTTGGTAAAACGGGTGGTAAGTATGAAAATACTGCGTATCAAATTGACTTTGGTGTTGCTGAAGTAACTACAACGGTAGTAAACAACATTCCTAAGTTTGAAACTAAGAAAGATGTTGTCATTTCTATCGGAGACAAAGAGTCTAAAGATGGTAAGAACATTGTCCTTGGTCAAACCTTCTACTACTCATTTGCTGGTTCACTTATTCCAAGTAATCGTGCGGATGACTTGTTCGAGTACAAGTTCGTAGATGATTACCAAGAAACTCATGACCGCTTTGATGGTAAGTACAAAGTAATTGCAAAACGTGATTTTGTAACTGCTGATGGTAAACACTTTAAAGCAGGTGATGATTTAACTCAATACGCTTGGTTGAAAGAAGACAAAGCCAAAGGTCAACTTGAAGTTGGTCTGAAAGAAGAGTTCTTGCGTTCAATCACTAAAGAGTCTGAGTTCCAAGCTGATGTCTTTGTAGAAATGACTCGTATCAAAGCAGGCGATGTTGAGAACAAAGTGTCTCATGTCGTTAACGGTATCGAAGTTTCTTCAAATACTGTTAAAACTCACACTGATGTTCCACCAACGCCAGTACAACCTAAGACTCCACAACTTCCAAACACTGGAGGTAAGGAAACTGCAGCTATGTCTGTAGCTGGTTATGGTTTACTTGCTTTAGCTGGTCTTTCACTCGTTGGTAAGAAGCGTAAAGAAGAAAATTAAGTTCCTAGAAAGGTAAGGATATCCTTACCTTTCTTTTTATTTTTCTAAAGGTGTCATTTTCACTTGCAAACGCTTAGAAGTTCTGCTATTATATTACTTGAAATTGCTCGTTAAGTTCTTTTGAGAAAGAAAGTAAAACTTTTTAAATAAAGTGCTTGACTTTTGAAACTTATTTTGGTATAATAGTCTTATCAAAGTTAAAGATGAAGTCTTTCGTAGGTTCAACTAAAATAAATTATAGAAACTACTTGACTTTTGAAAGACTTTATGATATAATTACATTATCAAAATAAATGAAAGAGGTAAAACCTAATGAAAAAACAACTAATCGCAACCGCAGCAGTCGCAACTGCAAGTCTTGTCAGCACAATCGGAACTGCTCATGCAGATACGACTGAAACACACATCCCTACAACTGCTAAAAATGAACCAGCTTTGGTAGAGAAAGAAGCGCCTAAGAAAGTGGAAGTGAAAACTCCTACTAAGGAAGAAGTCGCTGAACTTGGTGCAAGTGCTACACAAGCGCAGAACACGGCAGACAAGGCAAAAGAAGTCTTGGATCAAGCGAATGACGCTTCTGACAAAGCAGAAAAGAAAGTAGCAGACTTGAAACAAGCTCAAGCAGATGCTCAAAAAGTTGCTGACAAAGCAACCCTTGAAGCTATCAAAGATGCTGAGAAGAAAGTAGAAACTGCAAAAGCAAGTGTTCCTACCAAAGAACAAGCGGTGTCTTCTGCGCAAACTGAAAAAGACGATGCAGACCGCAATGTTGCTGTTCAAGGTAAAACAGTTGGTACAAAACAAGCAGAAGTGACTCAAGCGCAAAATGGTGTCACTGATGCTAAAACAGAAGTAGAAAACGCACAAAAGGCTCTTAATGGCGAAGGTCTTGCAAACGCTAAAGAAGCGCAAGACAAAGCTATCAAAGAAGAAGCTACAAGCAAACAAGCTCAAGCAGATGCGCAAAAAGTTCTTGATGAAGCTAAAGCCCAAAACCAAGACCACGCTGCTCAGTTAAAGCAAGCAGAAGCAACTGTTAAAACTGCTCAAGCAACCCTTGAAGCAAAATCTCAAGAGAAAGAAACTGCCAAAACAAACGCAGATAAAGCAAACACCACTTATAACCAAGCGGTATCTATGCTTAACACACTTCAAAAAGATAGCAAGGCAACCATCACTCTTGCTCCAGACTTCATCAAGGCTGTGAAAGATGAAATGGAGTTTAAGAAAGAAATCCGTGAGGGAATCGAATACTCAGATGATGTTCGCCGTGCTAAAAATATGGAGCTTTACAAACGTGTAATCACAACACAACCCCAAAACCGCACCCTTAACAAGTACACTCCATCAGCCAAAGACCAAGCAGATGAAACTCGCTACGACATTAACAATCTTCCTAAAGAAGTCACAGATGAACTTAATTATTTCGTAGCTGACCTCATCAACCAAATGCGCCGCCAACTTGGTTTGTCAGATGTGGTTCTGTCAAAATCAAGTCTTGAATTTGCAAACAAAATCGCTAAAGAGTATGTAAAAGCAAACTTCTCTAAAGCAATGAAAGATGAATACCGTGCTAAAGGTGGTGCAGGTCACTACGCTAAAGGTATTTACAAGGTTGCTAAAGAGTATGGTTTGAATAGTACCTACACAGAAGAAGAAAACCAAGAAAACGCTGAAAAGGGATTGCAACCTTACGAAAACGCACTTACAACTTATGTTTACCATAATTTTGATGATGAAGATGGTGTGTTCCGTAAAACTCTTGGAGAAATGAAAGAGAAATTGTACGATGACCTCATTGAACTTGTTTCTCACAAGAACGACTACCTCCACACTCAGGGTATCCTCCAATTCGACTACGCTAATGAAACAGTGTACTTCGGTGGTGTAGCGCAAAGTAAGACGGACGAGTTTTATACAACTCACTTCCTCACAAGTATCCGCACCACTAACGTAGACGGCTCAAAATGGGATAAAACCCCTATTGTGAACCCACTTAGTGACACCAACAAAGAAGCTGAAATTGCCAAAGCTCGTCAAGCACTTGCTGATGCTATCGTTGCTCGCAAAGATGCTCAAGCTCAACTTGAAGCAACAAGCAACGCGGTATCAGATGCCCAAACTACTCTTCAAAACGCTCAAGCTACTTTGAAAGCCTTGAACAATGGAGAAAACCCACTTGCAAATGCACAAAAAATGTTTGATGAAGCCAAAGCTCGTCATGATAAAGCAGTTGTGACTCTTGCTAACGCAAATGCCCTTGTCAATAACTTGACTGCTTCTAAGGTTACAAAAGAAGAAACTCTTAAACAAGCACAAGCAAGTCTTAAAGACGCTGAGAAAGCTCTCAACCTTGCACAAGAAGCGCTTAAAGCAGAAGAAACTAAGATGGTTGAACTTGAAGCAATCGCTTCAAATAAAGCCCAAGCGGTATCTACTGCTAAGAAAGCACTTCAAGATGCCAAAGACCAAGTTAAACAAGCGGAAAAAGAGCTTGCAGACCTTAAAGGTGCGCATACTCGTTTGAAAGAAGCGAAAGCAGAGCTTGAAAAAGCTGAAACTGAACTTAAAGATGCTTACAAAGCACAAAACGAAGCGAAAGTAGATTACGAAGTTAAGAGCCTTGCAGCAGACCAAGCTCAAATTGCTTACGAAACTGCCAAAGCGAAGTATGAAGAAGCAGAAGCAAAACGCTTGGCTGAACTTGCAGATGCTAAACGTAAAGAGCTTGAAAAAGCGGGTTATAAACCAGTTCCAGTAGTAGATGGTAAAGGGAATGTGGTGGATTATAAAGTTCCTCAAGAAACTGTAGCAGTCAACAACAAACCTAGCACATCAACTCAAGCACCTGTAGGAAACAAAACTACAAACGCTAAAGCAAGCGCACAAGCAACTCTTCCAAACACAGGAGTGGGAACAAGTGCTTTGGGTATCCTCGGTATCCTTGGACTTGCCTTTGGTTTGGTAGGCTTTAAATCTCGCAAAGAAAACTAGAACAAGATAACATAAAGTGAGGGGAGCAAACCTCTCACTTTTCCATTTTGAAGCTCCCAGTTTCGCTCCTATTCGATTTTAATTTCAAATTCGATAATTTATACCACCTAAACTTAAAACTCGTCAGAGAGCAAATGAGAGACTTTTAGAAAGTAGGTCAATTTGGCTAAGAAATTTAATGCAAAATTTTATGATATAAAACCTTGGTTGCAATTCTTCTTCGGTATCGCCATTTTAGGTATTTCTTTTTGGGGTGCAAAGACTATAATTCAAGAGAACGCAGTAAGAGAGTACAAGGCAACGATAGAGCAGTTCACACCTTCAACGGTGGAAGAAGTGATTGCAAAAGCAGATAAAGGAGAAACTTTTTATGTCTTTGTGGGGGTTTCTACTTGTCCAGACTGTCAGAAGTTTGCTAAACGCTTAGACGTAAACGTGAAAGATAAAGGAATTGACCCTAAGTCGATTTGTTACATTGGTTTTGACTCTGTAGAGGACTTTAGAGGATTTTCGGAAGAGAGTTTTGAGCGATTAACTCAAGGTACGGAAGGGGTTCCTATTTTCCGTAAGGTTATCAAAGGTCAACTTCAAGCTCCTTTTGATGCTTTTAGTAATTTAGGTTCGTACTTGGTGAATCCATAAGTCACTTAGTATTCGGTATCCATTTTGGATGCCTTTTATTTTTGCCATTTTCCACATTCAAGAGGGCATGCCACCAAAAATTAGGTATGCACTTTGATTATCTATGAAAATTAAATTAAAATAAGTTTAAGTGAGGTTAAAACATGGCTAACAACAAACTATCAGCAACAGGTCAAATGGCGCTTGCTTTACCAACTATGCACGGTCAAAACAACCTTGAACTCGGTATCACTTGGTCTCCCATTCCTCGTAATTTCTTGGAGTCTGATGTGTTGGTTCAAGGAACAGACGAAACCATTAAGAGTGTATTGGATAATGAAGATTACTTCCAATACCACTTTATAAATGACAAGTTGGCTCTTGCTTCGATTGACTTTACACGTGCTATTCAAGCTTATGAGTTCTTGACAGAAGACAAATCTATGCGTGAAAAAGCGATTGCTCAGAGAAAGAAAACGGCTGAGTCTTTCCGTAAGTTCTTAGAGAAATTAGCTAAACAACCTTTAGGAACACGTGTTGAGGTTGGTATTTACTGTACTAACTCTCTTCCACAAGCTACTAAATTGAGTGGTGAGAAGATTCCAGCATTTGCAGTGGACTTCCGAGCGCTTGCAAACTTGTCTGTCAATATCTTGGGAATGAGCGACTACAACTTGGTTGTGGAGTTAGGTGGTTGCAGACTACCTTTGGCAGTAGAGACTTTCGGTATCCCCAACAAGCAACATTTTGTTGGAGCTGAGATGACAAGAGACAACAACGCTTTGGTGGTGGTGATGTCTTTAGAACCCAAAAGTTAAGTTGAGAGGTCTGTAGTAGTATGTTTGAGGAAGAAGAATTAGAACACTTCTCAGATACGCCTAATGTGAGTGGTGACTTTGAGGGGATAGGGATAGGGGTATCTCAAATCCCCTCTCACTTCCCTCAGTCTCCTTTCATGGATAAGGTTTTTGAGAGAGAGTTTAAACAAACAATGGCTTATATTAAGTCTATGAGTCCAACGGTCTTTGGTTTGCACCACTTGGAACTAACTCAAAGTCCGATAAGTTCGGAGCTTTTGTCTTTTGTAAACATTAAAGGTCTTAGTTCAGAGAACTTGTTCAAAGAGTTAGAAGAGTGTGAGTTTGTCTTTATTTCAACTAAGAAAGAGTTTAGTGAGAAAGGTCATTTAGCTTACTCTAAGTTGAATTTACAGTCTGTAAAAGCACCCAAAGGGTATCGACTTGTCGCTTGCGCAAGCGCCATTCCTATTCCGAACGGATACAAGAGTCCAGACCCTCAAATTGAATATGTAGGTCAAGATGAGATAATGGAGGGCGCAATTCTGCAGTATTTTTGGGTCGCAGAAGAGTTTCTATACCGAGTAGAGACTGAAGTTGTAACGGTATCTCTCAAACGAGTATCCGACCATTTAGGTGGTCGCTCTGTAGTTTTAACTAATGGTATTTCTTTGTACTTGGTTGTTCAAGACCGTTCTCGGATGAGAAATACAGAGACAAAGAACATTTACTTTGTAGGAAACACGGTTGAAGAGTGCAAAGAGCAGATTGTGTCTATGTACAATCGTTTAGTTGAGTTAGGTTTAGCTTTTCCTAGTGATGAATTCACTATTCAAAAAGAGATTGGTGGTATTTTAACCACCGTCAACTTGGCTTATAAAGAGTTAGAACCGACAATGGATTTAGATCCAGTAGTATTTGAAGTCTCGTTAGCAGAAGAAGGGTAAAAAGATAGCATGAGTAAAGAATTAGTAGGTTTGATTGAGTTTCCAAAGGGAGTGTCTCAATCAGATGATTTAGTTGGTTATGGTTTAGTTTATTTGGAAGAAGACATTTTGCGTTTTCGTTTGAAGCGTTTGTCTTCTAGTTTGGATTTGTCTATGGTTTCGGATGAAGCAGTAGTTGAATTATTTGAAAACAGTCCATTACATTTCGTAGTAGATTATGAGCGCTTTACACGTTATATTCAAGTAAATTCACCAGATGTTTTAGAAGATAAGTTCTTTAGAGCTTTATACACAGTTTTAAAACAAGCTTATCAGTTGGGGTATCCTTTGGATTTTTCACGTTTAACTTTAGTTTTGGAAGAGAAAGTTCAATTTGACCAATGGAAGGTCATTTTGCGCTCCTTGTCTAAAGGAGATGGAACCTTCGAGAAATGGGGTGTAGCGTATGGTTAATAGAAAACCAGTTCGAGAAATTGAAAGTAAACTGACGGATGGGGGAGCTAAGCTTTTAACGGAGTTTGAAAGTTTAGCTGCTGTAGGTGTTGAAAGTCCAAAACAGGTTGTTTGTATTTACTTTAAAGAGAAAGACCGTTATGGTTTTTACATGCAGAGCGGTAAGAAACTAAAGTCCTTTAGTGTACCAACTGCCTTTATTGATAAAAGTAGAGTCTTGTCTGAGCAAGTCTTAAACCACATTAAAGAGAGCGGTCTTTACTTTGAAGAGGGTGAAAACAGTTCGATTAAAGTTCCAGTTTTAGCTCGTACAACAAGTACAGTATTAAAGAACTTCCAAGGCTCCCAGTATCCAGTGGTATCCTCTTATGTTAGGTATTTCTCAGAGACTTTTAGTGAAGAACAGAGAAAACTCTTGTCTCGTTGGTTCTTACAAGAAAGTTTTTATGAAGAAGGGCTTCAAAGAATTGAGTTGGAGTTAAATACTGACACCGATTACTTTAGAGAGAAAGCTGCAAAACTAGCAACTCTTATGGGTGGGGGAACTTGGTTCTTCAAAGAATTAAACTACTTTGAAACAGGCGCTAAATGTACTTTAGGACATGATATTAAATGGGAATTCGTAGCCGAAGAGGAAGCTACAGGAGAAGTGTTGAAATTTGGAGTGGATTGTGTACAAGACTTCTTCAATATTGAAGGTCAAGTACAAAATCAACTTGTACGTTTCCGTACTCACTATTTCAATGAAATGTTGACCTATGCTTACTCTTACAGTCAGCAGTTAGCTTATCAGAAGAACTTTGGCTTTGCCTTACCTAGCTTTTGGCAGAGTTTGGTTGATGGTGGCTTCGCAAAACCAACTTCTAAGATTGAATATTTGTTGAAGTTTGTGAGAGAGTTTAACAGTTTGAACATGCCTTTACCAGTTTCTCTTCGTTTGCAGTTTTTGAAAGAATTGGAGCAACAAAGAGCGCACAACTTACGTTATCGATTTATGGAAAACACCTTTGGAGCGGTATCCTTGTACAACATGTACTCCCTCTTGGGAGATTTAGTGCCTTACATTAGTGAGCAAGATAAGGATAAAGGTGCTTGGTCGTCTATTAAAGGGTCTATGGTGAGTGAACATGGTCTCTTGCTTCAAGATAAAGACCTTATTCTCAAGTTTATGGAGTCTGCTTTCTTTGCAGGAGTTGCTAACTTACAAGTAACTTTAGACGCTTATAGGGAAGTGGTTCAATCTGCTTTAGCCAATACGAACAGTGAGTTAGATTTTCAGTTAGCTTATAACAAGTTATCTTGGTTTGCAGACAAGCAAAACCCTCGAAAAGACGACACCGCGAAGTTTGTTGGAGGTGTGGTTTTCAGCAAGTACAGTAAACTTTATCACTTTGGTAATGGTTCAGCTCTCACTATGTCAGGAGAGAAGTTAGAGACAGATTACTCAAATATCGAGAGATTTTACTTCGGTATCCTTGACCCACGTGTGTCTCTGAGTGACTTAATGAATGTGTTTAACACATTTACTCAGAAGTTTGAAGAACAACTTGCCAATCAATCAAAATAACTTTATTCGTTCTCGTCTAAGTCTTGCATTTTCCCTCTAAATATGATAAAATTGATAAAAATTTAGTTTGGATAGGAGATTGGATTTCGTATGTTAGTTCGTAGTAAACCTTTTAAGTCAGGGGTAGAGTTTATAGTAGACTCTACAGTGTACACCTTAGCTCATAAGAGCCATAGTTTAATTCAGAAAATGGATTTAGAAGAGTTGGATAGTAACACTCTTCTACGGTATAAACCTGTACAAGTCTTTTCTGTTTTATATCTAAAAGGGGTATCCACTTCTGTTGCGATAACTGTTTATAATGAAAAAGAGGGTTGTAAATGTGCAAACCCTCTGTCTGCTAAAACATACCAAGTAGTAAGAGAGCAGTGGTTAAGAAGTAGTAAACTTCAAGGATTTTCTCGTATGGAAACTCCTACTCCAGATGGTGTGATTGTGCAAGAAATAATGGTGGTAAGTCTATGAAAAGTGTATTGAAAACAAAGATTACACCAAAAGACTTGTACAATCGTTACTTGCAGATGCGTAGCGCAGTTGAAGTCCTAAAGGTTATCTTGTATGACTACGGAATAACTTACTCTCCTACTATTGTGCGTAAATTTGAGTTGTCTCAATATGTTGTAGCTCAGTTAAAAGACTTAGGTTTTACTAACTATACAGATAAGCGCAGTGCGGTATCCTTGATGTTAAACCTCAATTATTTGGAGTATGTTCAGAAGGTTGTAAAAACTAACCATCCTTTTCAAGTAGGTTTAAATTTGGTTGTCTCTTACTTACAGTACAAGCAAGAAGTGGACTATTTAGAAAATTTATATTCCTTTAATGACTTGAGAAATAGGGGTTTTTTAAAAGGTAAAGCTCAAACTCGTCAAGTCAAAGTTTCTGAGGTTAAACAAAAAGGAGAAGTACCATTATGGTTGCCTAAGACCTTGAATGATGAAATTTCGGTTCATGACGGATACACTGAGGTTGAAGAATCTTTACACAGTGTATATTATCGATTTCTAACAAAGGTCGCTAAAGAGCTAGGGGTATCCGTACCTACAGGTTGGACTTTTCTAAGTGGAGTAACTAGAAAACAAGAGTCTTCTTTACTGCCTTTAATTTTGAAGGGTTCAATCGAGGTTCAAAATGAGAAAATAAGTAAGGTCTTAGAGTCTCTTCGTACAGACAAAGGTGACTTTCCTTATTCTTTGGTTTATGAGGACTTGTTAAAAGTTCAAACTAAGGTGTTAGAGAAGTACAAAAAAGAAGACCCAGATTTGATGGTTCGGAGTATTACTCCCTTTAAGGTTTCCTTTTCACGTGGTGGTTTAAAGAATTATCCTTTGTACTACAATTACATTTGTTGGGATTATGATAACAATAAATCTTTACCCTCTGTGAATTGTTTCAAAGGGTTAGGGGGAGAGTTTACAAGGGTATCCTTTGCGGGCGCAACTCCATATTATCTAAGAAATGAAGAAGGTAAACAAGAGATTTTCTATAAGATGGTTAGTAAGTCTCAACTTCATAGTAAGAACGTTCACTTAGAAGAGTATTTAAAAGAGTTTTCTCAGATGTTTGGTAGGTACTTTGGTGGAGAGGGGTTGTTAATACCTTTAGCTCCAACTCGTACAGAATTGATTAAACGTAGTTTAGATAGATTAGAACAGAAAGGAGTCGCCCTAGTTGACTCGGATAGTTAGTTGTGGGAGAGGTCTGCAGTTAGCAGCTTCGTCCTTTAGGCAGTTGGACTCAGAAGATATTGAATTGGTTCACTATCTTGGTTCTAACTTTAAGCTCTTACCGGTTTATTTCAGCGTAGGGGGTTCCTACCCATTAGAGGTTGAAGGTATCCTACCTAGTCAGTCAAAAATCGGAGCAAGACTTGGAGATGTTTCCTACTGTGTAAAAAGTGTAATTTCCTCTAAATTTGGAGGGTTAGATATTCAAAGTAGTATTTCCATAGTTGTACCAAGTACAGAAAAGGGTCGCTTTAGCTTAGATACACTGCATGAGGGGTTTGGAGGTTTATCCCTACCTTTCTTGGAGTTAAAAATATCTGAGGACTTACGTTCAGTCTTTTCTGAGGTTGGGGAGTTAGAGAATTTTTGGGGTACTTTGAATAGTGTACAGAAAGAAAACAGGTGGTAGAAAATGCAAAACAAAATGGTTGTTTTGGCTTTGTTAGGTACTGCAAATCCTACGGACACAAGTTATTCATATAGTCCAAGTGGTTACGCATTAGCTCTTGCGGTATCTAACATTTCTCGGAAATTGAAGAAAAAATCAGTACAAGCTGAGATTGAAAAACAGTTAAAATCTGATGAAGAGTTGACCTTTACAATTCTTGAAGGAAGTTCTTTCCCTCTTGCAGTAAGTGATAACTTGTGGGAGTGTTTGAACTCTTTGAGAGTTCCCCAAGAGGATGACTTGTCTAAATATGATTTTGAGTTAAATGACTCTGAGGGTGGAGTTGTTTTCAAGGTCGAAGGTATCTTCACAGACAAACGAGGACTTCTCAAAGGGGTATCCAACTTCAAGTCGGTCGCAGATCGCTTGATTGATAAAGACTCTCTTGATTTAACAGAAGACCAAACGGAGTTCATTGAAGAGGTTAAGTCCAATATCAAATCCTTGGAAGAGCTTGAGTTAGCTCTTAATAAGGGTTCAAATGGTGGCTCTCTTGCTCGCATTTCTGATGAAATGGAAGAACTATTGAGTTCTCGGAAAGATAACTCTGAGTTTCGTCAGTCTTGGGAGTCCTTGCGTAATCAGTTATTAGAAGGTAACTCTAAGAATTTTATTGGTAAAGTACCGTCTCACTTGTTGGTAGAGGTAGAAAGTCCACTTGAAGTTTATGAGGACTTTGATAGTAGTGTAGATGTAGAAGATGCGCGTGCCATCATTGATGCTCAACTAAAAGGGTACTTGCCTTATCAGTACGGTGTGGGTGGTTCCATGTACTTGCACCTACAAGGTTCTGTATTGAGAGAGAATGCTTATAAACAATTCTCTAAACAAGGTGTACATTACGACCAAACCCACATCGGTATCCTCCAAAACGAACAAGGTTTAAAACCTTATTTGACTTATGGGGAATCAGTTTTCCTCTACCTTTTGTCTAAAGGTGGGGTTATCAATTTGCCAACAACAGAAATTGATAGTGTGTTTAAGTCTGTACTTATGGTGGGTTTTGAGAGCCAACTTGATTTCTTAAACATTTGGTTCTATAAACCAGGTGGTACTCTCTCTAACTTTGCAGAGATTTATGCTAAAACAAAACAAATTTCAGCACAGAGTTATGTGAAGTTTTGTGAGAGTTATTTACCTTTTGTGCTTTACTTTGGTTTCCTTTATGTCTTGTACAGTGACAACTTGTTTAACTGTATTCAAGAGGGTTTACCAGACTTTACAAGTGAAATTCCAAGGTTGGAGTTCGCTAAGTTAGTGCAGAAGATTACAGATTAGAATAGGTGGTTTAGACGATTGGTATTTAAAATTGAACAAGAGCAGTTGTTGTGGAAAGTAGGGGAGTTCTTAGCAGAGCAAGGGAAACCATTAGGTTTTTTAAATTCTGAGGGTTTCAACCCCAGTTTCTCGGTATCTGGAACGCAATTAGAACTTTTAATTGCGAAAATGAAAGCGCAAGCTCTTCAAGACTTGCCTTTTGAAATTGGTTCTTCTAAGAAGTTTGAGGATTTACGCTTTGCTTTATGGTTGCTTGCAAACACTTATTGTTATGTAGTGACTTCTCCACATAAGTCTAAAGAATTGCAAGGTTTTAACTTAGGGAAACAAGATGTTCGTTTCGGTTCTTTGGCTTTGCCTTTGTTAGAAAGTGCAGTTGAAGTAACTGACCGCCAAAAGAATAGTTTGAGTAAGATTTACAAGGATTTCGGAGACACTTTAAACCAAGGGTTACTTGCTTTCCCTACAATTAGTATGTCTAAAGGTAAACTATCCTTTCCTAGAAAAAAGGTTTCTTTCGTAGAGGGTGAGTATATGGTTCTCCCGGTATCCGTAGTAAACGGGTATGTTTCTAAGCTCAAAGAGAAGTCCAAACGAGGTATTGTAACCATTGATGCACACCGTGTAGGTGGGTCTTTACGAGAGTTTAATATGACTGCGGACACTTCGATAGCAGTTCAGCTCTATACAGGCTCATTATTGCTAGAAGATTTTGAGACGGTAGGGTATTCTTTGTCTGCTGCTTCGGTTTACCAAGAGAGTAAAGTGAAGATTATGAAAGGTCTCACTCGTTTGCTCTTAACTTTCTATGATTTAGGAATTGCAGAGGGAGAGTACCCACAAAGACAACTTTCCTTGAGTCGTATCCGAGAGGTTCGCTACTTGGCTAAAGAAGAGCAAGACAAGAAAATTAGACAGTTGAAGCGCTACGCTCTCATGTCTGAGGACGCTATGGTTCGTCAGATTAACCACTTAGCGAAAGATTGGTCATTTGAGCGACAAACTGAGTTCTTGGTAGAGAGTTTGGCTCGATTAAAACGAGTGTCTGATGTAGATACTAGTGTAAGAAAGTTTGAAATTAAGTCTTTGATTGAGTTTCAAATGCGCTTTAGTGAGTGTATTGAGTATTACTCTACTGCTTATTTACGAGTTGTGTATGACATGATTCAAGAAGAACCAGAGCGCTACAACTTTATCACAGGTCGAAATACAGACATGGCAAGCGTAAGTGGTTCGGTATCCTCAGATTTCGTAACAATTCCAGATACGCTTGAATTTTAAGGTTGAGGTAAGATTTTCATGGATAAAATAAAAGAATTATGGGATAAGAAGGGGTTGAGATACACCATTCTAGGTGTTCTTGCTCTTGTATTGTTACTATTTGGGGTTCGAGCTTGTAACCAAGCTAAGAAGTCGAACACAGAGGCGAAAGCAAGTGAAGAGCAAGTAGACAAGCCGAAGAATAAAAACGCAGGGTTGACTCCGTTTGAGGAAGAACAAAAGCGTTTGATTCGTAAATACGGTGAAGCAGGAGAGGGTTATTATTGGTCTGATGAAGGTACTCGTATGGCTTTAGGAGACCAAAACTTGTCTGAGACTGAGGTTTTAAGAACTTTCTTACGCTCTTTATCTACTTTGGACTTTGCGACTGCTCAGAAATACGCTTATAAAGATCAAGTATTGAAGACACTAAATGGTTACTTCAAATCAGATGCAGAGTTCACTTACTCTGAGTCCTTTAAAAAGGGAATGTACCAACAGTTTCTACTTAGTTTAGAGATTGAGGGTATTGAGAGTCAAGCGACTTTTGCGGATGATAAGAGTAGTGTAACGGTTAAGTTAAAAGCCTTGGACTTATCTAATAAAGACTTTTGGAAAGAGGATCGTGAAGGTCTTCTAAAAGGGATTTATTCTTATCGTAAAACAGAAGCAGACTCAACTAAAGCTCGCAATTTCTTGTATGAGTATGTAAGTAACTATTGGAAGTCTGAATTAGCTCAGAAGAAAACCATTACGGTTAACATTACCTTGATGAAAACAGGAGCGGGTGGTTGGCTTGTTTCAAACGATATGGATTTAGACAACTACGCTAAGTACAGTGAGGGTGAAACAGTTATTAACAACATTCTGAAAGAGTATGATGAAGAGATTTCTCGTAGACCAAAAGGTTTTGAAGGTTCTACGTTTGACCCAAGCACTCTCTTGAATAAGGACAAGAAGTCTCAGGTAAAACATGAGACAGATGTTCAGAAGAAAGCAGGTTCTTAATGAGTGTAGAGAAAGTTTCAGATTATTTAGAGCGTAGAGCTAAAGCAACCTTTCGTAAAGGTTATGAAGAGGTTCTACCTCTAATTAAAGACGGTGACTCTGAGTCTCAACTTCGCACGGTGGGTTCGGTTGCTCGAACGGAGAACCTTATCGGTATCGGTACAAACAACCGAGCTGAAGGGTTTCATTTTGAAGAAAAGCACTTGAGTACAACTGAGAAATATGAGCAACAAGCTCAACTTGCTTTCAACGAAGAGTATATGAGAAGAGCTGACGAAATTGACAAACTAAGAATTTCCGAAGCAGTTTCTCAGTTTGCAACAGGCTTGCAAGAAGGCTCTACTAATGATTTTGCTACTATGGTTCAAGAGCGAAAAGAGGGAATAAGCGGTATCTCTGAACTTCCACCTTCTGATAGTTTCAACATTCCTCAATATGAGGTTGAGGGAGCTGCTACTGATTTGGAAGAAGATATTAGTTCTAACTCTACTCTCGAAGACCCATTTTCGGTAGAACTAACACAAGATGAAGTACAAGAGGTTTCGTTTTCAGACGGTTTCAATATTTGATTAGTTTAGGTGGTTAGAGAATTACATGTTTTATGAGAAAAACGACTTCAAAATCATGTTAGGTTCAAACGCTTTAGAGGGTTGTACTAACCTAAGAAGTGCTTGTAGACGTGGTTTTGACTTATATTTCAAAGGGTTGAATGAGTTACAAAGTGTTGAAACTTACTCTTTGAAACAACTTCGATTTGTAAAATCGAGACAAAGTGATAACCAATTCGGTATCTCTTTTAAGGGTGCATTTCTTTTTTCTTTCTCGGTAGATATTGAGAAAGGTACGTTGACAGTTTCTCCTTTCCTTTTGTCTGATGATGTGTTAACAAAAGTAAAAGAGGGAAACTATGTTCCTTTGGTTCAACTCTTTTTAAACGCATTTGCAGAGAAGGTTTGGGCTTATCACAATCTTGATTTGCTCAATGTCATGTTGGAGAAGTACAAACCAGTAGGTAGTCCTTATACGGTAAGGTTTGTACTTAATAGTAAAGCCAAAGATAGATTTTTGTCTCGCTTTAGTGAAAACTTAATTGAGTGGTGTGTTTTAGATGATTACCCTCAAACGCTCCAGATTGCCCTCCCTCGCGATTTAGATTCTCTAAAGGAATTTATACGCAAAAACTTTTACAAAGGATTTGACGCTCTCTCAGAAGCTCTCAGAGGGCAATCAACACTTTGGTCTGACTATTTAGCAGGAAGACCTCCAACTGGGGTTACTTACAATCCTATGAGATTGGTAGGTGCTTTAGCTTTAGAGTTAGAAGAAACAGTTGAAAAACGTTGTCGTTTCTTGTATTCAGAAAGTGAAAATGGAGAGATTACACTTTACCAACGTGATGGTGAGGTTTATGTAGAGGTTCTTCGCTTTGACAAGGAAACGGGAGAACTCGGTATCCTTGATAAAAGTTACACTCTAGGTTTCGACTCTACTGAGCAGAAGATGAAAAGAATTGAGGTGACTGTAAATGAGTCAGCGTAATTTCGGACAACACAGAGGTGGAGATGAAGGTGGTTGGAACGGAGTTCCTGATTGGGGGAGTCCACAACAACCTCATCAAAATCCTTCTCCACAAAGAGGTGGGTTTGGTTCTTCTGACTTTGGTTCTGAGACAACTAGTTCGTTAGAAGAAGAAGAGCAAGGGTTCAATCCTCGTGGTGGCTTTGAACCTCAAGGTCAAAGAGGTGGTGGTTTCGGTTATGAACAACCTCAACAACCTCAACAACCTTACCCAAATGAGTTTCAACAACCACAAGGGTTTAACCAAGGTCAAAATGATGGTTGGGGTTCACAAAATAACCAAAACCATCAAGGGTATCCACAAAATCAGTTCGATTCCAACCACTATGACCGATATGGTCAGATGGACAATAACACAAGTGCGCACCCAGTTAAGAAGAAATGGTCTCCTTGGTCTATTGGTTTAACAGTTGTCATTGTGGCAGTTTTGCTCTTTGGTATTATGGTTTTTGTATCTAGTCGATCAAAACAAAATCCTTCAAGTGAGTTGAAAGGTAAGGTAGCGCAAGTAGAGAAAGGTGCCACAGATAAGAAATCAGCGGTTTCCGACAGTGACCGTATTTTCCCGGAAGGTTCTCAGAAAAAAGAAGAGAAGAAAGAAGAGAAAACTTCTAGCTCAACTTCTGCAGAAGAGAAGTCTAAAGATAAAGCTGAGAACTCAGCGAGTAACGACTTAAAGTCCGCTAACACAATCATACAGAACCTTGATGGAGCGAAGATTTCCTCTGAGGTTTTAGTTGCTAAAGGTGTGGTTAAAACTAAAAACTTAGTTGCTGATGATGGTTTGACTGCTTACTATGTTCTTGATTTATCTGTCGGTTCAACTTCTTTGAAGGTTTGGGTGGACTATAATTTAGCAAGCCAACTAAAAACAGGCGATACTGTAACCGTTCGCTACCGTAAATTAGCTGATGTAGATAAGGTTGTTATTGAGTCTGTCACAAAATAGAGAAAAAGTCAGGTGGGTATCTATTTACCTCTTGACTTTTATTTGTGGGTATGCTACAATAAATTTAGAATTTTTCAGAAAGATACGAGGTCACACAAAGCATGGTAAGAATGTTGAACTTAGGAAATAGTCCTAAAATGCCAGAAAAAGAAAAGAAAACCCAAACCCTCTCAGATGCACTAGGTCAAGAAAATACTAAACCGACTGCACCAATTCATACAGTTCCAACGGTTGAGGTTCAACCAAATGGAGAACAAGAAGGTGCAGTAGAACCACTAAGTCGAGTGGTTGGCGAAAAAGTAGGAAAACCAGTAACAGTAACTCCTACTGAAAAACCAAAAGCAAAAGAAGAAAAACCAACTGCTACAAACCCAACTACTGAGGGTGATGATAATGCGCCAAGAGCAGGTGGTATTTCTCTAGTAGGTATTATTCAGTCAAATATAGACACGGTTCGAGTATTTAAACGTGGTGTGTACTATGATGCGACTCGTATTGCTGGGTATATTTTACGAAATGATGGAGTTGAAGAACTTGAAGTCTTTGATGATGTTTTGGTTCCACAAACTAAACCAAGTAAACTTTATCAACCAAATACAAGTTTGTTGTCTATTGCGGAAGATTTAAGTACAGTACCAAAAGTTCCATTTGCGATTGGTGAAACACGTGTGTTCACAAAACCAGCTTTGCTTGCCTTGAATGAATATTGTAAAGAAATCGGTTCTCGTTTGGGTATCGGTGAAGCTCTTCCAGTCGTTGTGAGTCAGTTGATGGATTTACACCCAGAGTTGACAGAAGAAGTCGCTACTGAGATTGTAAAAGATTTTAAATTTGCTATTCAAGTTCGTGACGCTCGTGGAGAAGGTATTTTGGTTCCTGAACACCCAGAAGGTTTGTTCAGTCGTTTGTCTGTAGCGATTGGTCTTGCTCATTCTACTGAGGTTTTGAAAGAAGAAGTTGCTCGTCAGTTATTGAAACACAAGTTAGTAACAGATAAAACACCAGAAGAATTGCTATTGATGTTGAAAGACCGTCTAAATTTGGCTCTTCCACAAGGTTTGTTACTCCCAGTAGATTTATTTGAAGAAACTTTTGAGGTTAAAGGCGCTCGTAAAGCTGTCAAAGGTTCTAAGGTTAAGTCAGAGTTTGAGCGTATTTTCGGTGTGTACAATGAGTACAACCAACCAAGATCAAAACGTTCTCCAAGAACTCAAACACCTAAGTCTGACAAAGAAGTTAAAGGTTCAACTAAGCCAGCGGTATCCTCACAAGTCAACTTGGCGAACTACTTTGCGCATTATACCCAAGGAAAATAGATTTGAGATTAAGGAACGCACCAATTTGGTGCGTTTTGTTTTTGTGGATGGTTTAATTTTGTGTTGACAAAATTGAGTGTTTGTGCTATACTTATATAGAAACAGTTGTGACATATCGATTCTGATGTTCCCTCCCACATTTTTGGAATGTCTTTATCGGCTACTGTGAGAGAATCAAGACAAGCCCTTACTTCGGTAAGGGTTTTGTTTTTCTTCTCCAAATCCCTCAACTTCCCACCTCTATTGACTTTCAAGCCTTTTTATGATATAATTAACTCACTAAATAAACTTAATTGAAAGTGAGGATTTTTCTATGAGTAAGAAACCAAAGAAGAAAAAGTCAGGTAATAAAACTCCTAAAACAGGTATTGTCTATACACCATTTTCTATGGTTCGTAGAGTAAATGATTTATCGAAGTTAGAAGGAAAAGCAGAGCGCACCTCTTTTGAAATGCAAACACACGGTATGATTACTGCCTTTGAATTTTTGAATTTGTGGAAGAGCGGTAAGATTGACACTACTGCTTCAAGTCGTATTGGATTGCAACCTTATTTAAACCATTATGTAGGAGTAGCAGGTCGTATAACCGATGTCCGAAAAAGTAAAGAAGGGGTATCATTGCTAATTTTAGACCCCTCGTTAGTAGGTACGTTCGGAGTACGAACGAAGTCTGAGGTGAAAAGGTTAGTCAAAGAAGCTAACGGTAAAGACAGTAAACACTTCCAAGATATTCCAAATCAACCAATTTTCTCAAGTCATGTGTGGTTGTTCTTACCAGAAGTTGACGCTTCTTTATGTAATGATATGGCTTTATACTTAGGTTCTGTTGTTACATTTTATGCGAAAGTTGAATTGTATAAAGGTCGAGTTTCTACTTCACACTCTAATAGAGCGCCTAAATACGGTCTAGGTTCCGTTATTTTGAAGAATAGTTATATGCCCTATATGGTGCAGAAAATGGACGAGAACAAGTTTAAATCGGCTCGTAGTGGTCGTAGAGTTCAGATGATGTTTGGTAACTACCGACTTGGTTCAACAAATGACTTTGACTTACGTTACGCAGTTGGTTTGATTGAAAAATCAAAGGTTGAGCCTTATGTAGATTGGTACTTCAAAATTCGAGGGTTGGGTCAAAAAGCTCATTGGAACTGGATTTACAATCTCATGATGGATTGTGACCCAGAGGTTGAGAAAGGTCTAACTAAGTATGGAAATTTCAAACCACTGATGATGAAAAACAAGGTAGATTTACCTATGGAACTGGAAGCTCTTAAGTACAGAAAGCAATTAAGAGATAAAGCGGTATCTGAAGGTCTCGTAGACTCTTACGATAAACCGACTGAGGAACTAGACTTGTTCTGCAACTTCTCAGACTGCCTTGAGCATTTGGAGAAGTTAGGTTTCAAAGATATACCTGTAATAGATACGCTTTAAATCTCAGACTTTTAGAAGAAATTCAGATAAGGTACTTGACAAAGTACCTTATTTTTGATATAATAAAGACAGTTAAATGGAAATAAGAAAAGGAGATAAACTAATGAATAACATAGTATACATGACTGAGGGTCGAGAGCGTAGCAACCGCCTTGAAGTTGAAAGCAACTTAGCAAACCTCTTTAGAGAGCGAGTAGAAACAAAAGGGAAACAAGTTCGTTCACTTTGTCGAAATATTGCCCTTTGGACTACACTTGCGGTATCCACTTGGTTTCTTGCTGATATGGGTCTTGAAATCTATGAGCAACAGTTGATAAACTCAACTTACACTATTCGCTTTTTAATTTCTGCATTGAATTTATTAGTATTCTTAGGTGGGTTCTCTGTCTTATACTTTACAATGTACCATTTGAGCCACACACTTGTAGGTTTCCGCTTGTTTAACCATGGAGATTATTATGAGCGTAAAGACTCAACTTACTTACCTTTGTTTGACAAGATTGAGCGTGGGTACTACACAGATATGTATTTCCAATCAAATGGTTACATTTCAAAAGTGTCTGTACCAAATCACTACGCAAACCGCTTTGAGTTAGGTGCAAGTGTACCAGTAGATGTCGCAATTTTGATGTACAAACAATCAGGTCGAGTTCGCTTGGTAACAAATTGTGTAGGTTCACGTGCTAATAATGAACAAGAGTTTCAAGAAACGTTGTGGAGACATAATGGTAATTTGAAAGCTCCACAAAAAGCGTACCAACAAGCAGTGGCAGGTTCGGTATCCACTTCACAAAAACAAATTGGAATGAATTAAGATTTTGATATTGCATAAACGAATATTTTATGGTAATATGAATTAGCACTCCGATAGGAGTATCTAATCGTCTAAACTGCGGGGAGATAGTAGGGTTTACCTACTATTTTCTTTTCTTTTTGTTTAGTTTATCTTATTTGCTCCAAAATCTTGCTATTTACAACAATTTGTGATATAATAAAGAAAATTAGAAACGAGGAAATTTTAAATGACTTTATTAAACGCACGTCCTTATCCAGTAGGTAAACAAACCACTTTGTTTTATATCGATGAACACTACAAGGTTCAACCTTTTACCGTAACAAAAGAGATGGTCGAAAGTGGTTCTGTAAAACTCCCTAAATTGCCTTATGATAAAGCAGATTATAAGTTGTATATCAAAGATGGACAAGTCTTCACAGACCACTTTGATGGAGTAATTGTAACCTATACTGAAAAAGAAACAGGTGAAGTTCATGAACCGTTTGCGTGTGAATTTCTATCTTGGGAATTGAGAGACATTTTCCCTAAACTCGGTAAGATTTTGAGGGATAAAATCAAACGAGAGAACAAAGAACGGTATCCGCTCATTCGCTTTGTGGAAGCAAAAACTTCTGAAGTATTGACTGAGTTTCCTTATGAGAATTATTACAAAGAAAACTTTGCCTTAAATGAAATGAGTAAGTACATGGAAAAAGGTCATCCAAATCTTCTAGTTGAAACTTATGACAAAGAAACAGATGAATGGATTCCATTTGAGTTGAAACGTTTGGACTATTGGAGAGCTTTAGACGAAACCAAAGCGCAAGTACAAGAAGAAGTACAACGTTGGAAAGAAGACTTGTAAAATGGCAGAGAATTTCGCAACGAAATATAGGTCAAAAGATGTAGACCGCTATATTGGAAACGAATTAGCAGTTCAAAAACTCTTAAATCGTTTTTCTTCAAAAGATGGAGAAGATTATCCAGCTTGTGTGATGATTTCAGGAGCAAGTGGTTGCGGTAAGACAACTATGGCTCGTATGTCTACTAAGTTGGTCTTGTGTGAGAATAAGCAAGTCCGCAAGTGGAAGAACAGAGAATATTTGTTACCTTGCAACCAATGTAAAATGTGTCAAGACTTGAATGAGTACATTGAGACTGCAGATGCTACAAAGCTCTTCTCGGTAAAAGAGTTAGACTCTTCAAAAACTGGGAACGTAGACGCAGTGCGACAATTCGTAGAGTCTGCTTCTATGCCTAAACTCTTTGCAGGGTATTCCATCTTTATCTTCGACGAGTGTCATTTGATTTCTAAAGCAGGTCAAGAAAGTATGTTGAAGTTTACTGAGGATGCTCCTCCGAAGTCTATCTTTTTCTTCTGTACCACTGACCCTCAAAAGATGATTGAACCGTTACAAACTCGTATGGACTTGAAGATTGTAATTGAGCTACCAAGTGTCGCAGACAATGTGAGACTCATGACTTGGGTATCTAACGAAGAAGGTTTCGCCTTTGAGGAATCGGCTTTGGAGTTGATTGCAATTCGTTCTAACTGTGTCTTCCGTCAGTCCTTGAAACAACTAGAGAATGTGTACCGATCTTACGGTTCTGTTCGTTATGATGATGTTGTTAAGGTTCTTGATGTGAACAAACATAGAGGTTTGTACTTTGATTTCTTAGACTTTTTAAGAACAAAGAACACGGTTCTCTATACGAAGACGGTACACACCGCAATGTTAGAAGTGGGGTTGAAGAACTTTGTTGAAGGTTTGAGAGAGTTTGTTAAGCGAGGTCTTTACATTTCATTAGGTCTTCATGTATTGGGAATTACTAAAAGTGAATTGAAGTTGTACAAGGATTTATTTGATAAGTTCAACAACGAAGAAATTTTAGCTCTCTTGGAGTTCTTGAACAACTTAGGTCGAGGAGATATTGAAACTCAGTTACTTCTCTTGGGGTATCGAGGGTTGCTTGCTCCAACTCAACTTGTTTCTTCAACCTCTTCTGTAGGTGTTGAAGTCAATGAGGTTAAAGGTAATGAACGTGTTTTGGAAAGCAAACAAATGGCTCAAAAGCACAAGGAAGATAAAGCAGCACACCATGAAAACACGGTTGAAAAAGCAAAGTTGGATTTAAAACCAATGTCTACAGACCAAATGGTTGATATGTTTGATAGTTTGTAATAAACTAAAGTAAGGAAGACTTTAATTAAAGAAAGTAGGTAAAAATGGCAAAACAACTATTCAAAAAACGTTACACAAAGAAGTTTGCAGAAACTTATGAAGTTCCCACTTCAAAACCTGACTATAGGCTTTTGATTGTACTTTACCCTTTACAGAAAGGTGACCCTTTCTATGATGAGGATATTGTAGCGATTGATAAGTTAGATAAAAAAGGTTTCTTTGTGACAGTATACCCTTATAAAAACTTAGAGGAACGCGAACTTTTGCTAAATGGTTTAGTTAAAAATCAGTCTTTGTGGCAGGAGGTTGAGTTATGATGCATTTATCTGAGTTCCCTCCCACTTATTTGACCGACCATTTAGCTCATGACTTAAGTAGATGTTATGATTTAACAAGAAACAGACTGTTGATTTGAGTTAATATGGCTTGGTTGCTTGAGATTCAGATTAAGAAAGTAATGGCTTACCATAACCCAGCAAAGTTTAGCAAAACTAAAGGTTCTCATAATGTTTTACGTTCAATCTTTAAATTGCAAGAGGTGGTACCTGAATTACAAGACTTTATTGATAATATGTATTTAGAGTCCTTGAATTTACAACGACTTGGTGCTATTCAAACTTTTGATTATGTTAGCGCTCGTTATAAAGGTGCATCAGAAGTATTCGATTCTGATTTACCTTACGTTGAAGATATGTTTGAATTATACTGGATATTGTCAAACCACACACGAGACTTGAACATACTATAAAGAAAGTGAGAAAAACAAATGTCAAAAGAAGTAGTAGTATTTACAAAGCGCCCAGAGGATGGAGTTTGTCCCGGTTGTAAAATGTTGAAGCGCAAGCTCGACTCAGAGGGTATCCCGTATAAGGAAATTCCTTACAACCCAGACAATGAGGAACATGTCCGCATTGTGAAAGGTGCTAAATTTAGTGCTCTTCCAGTAACTTTCCCAAATGGTTTGGAAGACCCTTCATCTGCTTTTAGTGGGTTCGCACCTAATAAAGTAGCTGAAATAAAGCGTAACTTGGCTTTATAGAAAAATGGCAAGAGATGTTGGCAGACATCTCTTATTTTTTGTGCAGAAATGCTTGTCAAGTAAAAAGATTTTTGATAAAATAATCAAAATAAAGAGAAAGTTGGTGTGAGTTTTGGGTAAAATTTCTGATTTAGTCCTAAACCGAGACTTTAGAGGGAGAAAATTTGCTTTAGAAAGTATTGTCTTTCTAAATACGGTAGCCCTCCTACCTACAACTGCTTTTGCAAATACAGACTCGTTAGGTGGGGTCCCAGACTCTTCATCAGCGGTATCCGATGCAGTTGACACAACCAATACGATTACACGTGAGCAAGCTAACAACATTTTGCAGAACGTAAGAGACGCCATTCCTGAGCCTTCAAAAGAGCGTGCTTTAGAGCAGATTAACAAAGCAGTTAATACAAGCCGAGACTCTAGTTGGGATATGGCTATGGACGCTTTGGCTCCCGTAGGGTATGGAATGATGTTCCTAGCCAATATTCTTTGGGGTCTTGCAACTTTTGGCTATTTCTTCCAAACCTCTGTAGATGTGCTTTGTTTGGTATGGTCTGGTCCCCGTGAATATTTCATGAACAAACAACCAAGTCAAGACCAAGGGTTTAGCTTGAAAGGGTTTATTGGTTCTTTCTTCACTTTGTCTTATGACGCTCGTCAAATCATTGAGAGTGCAGGGTTGAGTACAGGTTCTCAACAAATGCAAGGTGCAGGTGGTATGGGCATGAACCGAGGTGGTATGGGAATGGGCGCTCCTATGGGTTCACCTATGGGTGGCATGATTTCTCCGATGGGCATGAACCGTGGCATGGGCATGGGCATGGGCATGGGTGGACTGAACCAAGGAATGCAGAACAAACCTATGGTTTCAACTGGTAACTTGTTAAGTCGTTATGTGTCACTTCACATGAAGACTTTGGTTGCTTTAGGTGTTGCTTTTGTAATCTTTGGAACGTCCTTTGCGACTGAGTTCCAAGGGCAAGCGGTATCCCTAATTATCGCCTTGATTAAAGGTGCTTGGAATTTGATTTTCCAAGGGTTCCACTTCATTTCAGGTAATGGATAAGAAGGTAATGGGATGGCTTTCTTAGACTTAAAAATCTTTAACAATTTAAAGAACAATGGGGATTCGAGGTTTGGTGAACACCACGCTCACTTAATGAAAAGGCGCTTAGAAGCGGACTTATTGGAGTTAGCTGAGAAAACTTTAAAAGGTCGAGTAACGCATTGTTGCATTGAGGTGTCAGACCAAGAATTACCTTTAATGTTGGAGGTCTTATCGAACCCTACGGTTCAATCTCGACTTCAATTTCAACAACAAGAAATACCAACACAGTTCTTAATTGGATTTAGAAACTTGACTGTTTTCTAAAATTCAAGTTCGCAGTTTAGTAAGATGAGGTTAGGTTCACATGAGTACAAAGGCTCGATTGCCTTATGTAGAGGTTATAAAAGAAGTAAGTAAATTAGTTCATTTGAAGTATGAAACAGTAGACAATATTGTTTCATACTATAGAGAAGTTTGCTTTGAAGCCATTACCAAGGGATATTCCTTTGATGTGTTCGAAGGTTTATTCATGAAAGTAACGGTTTCAAAAGACCAAGCTCGGAAAGTGCTACCTCAAACTTATTTGTTAAAACGAGTGAGTGAGTCTTTAGACTTGTCACTCACAGTTGTCCAGTCGGTACTGCAAAAGTTCCAAGAGTTGACTTATCAAGAAGTTGCAAATGGTTCTGCGGTATCCTACATTAACCTAATTTCCTTTAACCCAAGTGCCACAAGGTCTTGGAATAAGGTAAAAGTAGGTTCAGCAGTTTTAACACTTAAGAAACAGGTAGGAGTACAAGTTCGTTTGGCTTGTACCAAAGACTTTAAAGAATTGGTGGGTAAATAGCTGATGGAAGGCAAAACTCACAGATTAGGTGGTACGGTGTGTGCAATGGCAGGTTTCATAACCTTGAAAGACTCAGGTTACTTAATACAAAGTGACTTGATTTCTCCAGCGTTACAGTTCTTGGTCATTTACACAGCGGGGATTTATGGTGGTATGTGGTCGGATAACGACCATCATTGGGAATCCAGTCCATTAAAAGACCCGGCTTCTTGGTTACAAAATAAGGTCTTGCATATTGCAAACACACCTTATAAGAAGCTAGATGAGAGATTAAGTAGCAAACAGAAGAAAAGTTCTGTTCTGTATAAGACCTTAAAGTTCATGAGGTGTATCCATCGCTCGTGGCAAACACATAGCGAGTTCACACTTCTCATGATATTGTGGCTGATGTTTAGTCCAACATTCTTAGGATTCACAGGACGATTTGACCCCCTGTTATGGTTACTAATAGTCACAGGGTTTGGGCTTGGGGTTATTTCCCATTTAGTGTTAGATATGTTGACTACGGAAGGAATTCGTTTCGCTCTTGGTGTTTTCATCAAAATATTCTTTCCGAACATTCCTATGTTCACAACTATTCGCTTGGTTCCCGGTATCTCAGCCTTTAAAACAGGCTCCGAGTGGGAAATGGCGATAAGAAAAGCCTTATCTATCATACAATATGGTATGTTAGCTTTGGTCTTGTTGGACTTAGGAGGAATTTCTATCTTACACTATTTTAGTTGAGGGTACTAAAGTACACCTCAAACCGTTGTCTTATTGTTATTGGAAGTAGCAATAAGAGAGCAGAACGAAAGTTGTTTCGTATTGTAGTAGGATAAACTAATAAAAATAAAAGGGAAAGTTGCTCCAACAACTTTAACCAGATTTGAGGTTTATCTATGAACATTTCTAAAACTGCGAGAGGGGTTCTCGCTACATTGTTAATGTCTGCTAGTTTAGTAGGCGCAGGTTATATGTCTGAAGTGAGTGGTGTCACAAACTTCACTGATATTGCAGAAGTACACGCTTTAGGTGGTACAAATGCTGAGTCTAGCTCAGAGTCTATGAGCCGACTTCAAGAGAAAGTTTACGATGAGGTTTCAGGAAACACTTATCGTACAACTACAGGTGACGGTCTCACTGGTTCTAAGATTTATAACCAAAAAGGTGAAGTTACAAGTAACTTTGACAAATTGACTGAGGGTGACAAAAACAAGGTTATTCAAGACATCAACAGAGCAGTTAAGAAGACTGCTGACAAAGATGCGACAGCGATTGAGTCAGGTGACGCTACAAATAACGCAGTCACAAAAGGTACTGTTAACAAGTTCTGGAAAGATATGAGAGAAGTCCGTAAATCTACGGCAGGGTATCTCATTTCTGTCGCAACTGCTGATGTAGCTGCTGACTGGGACGCGGCTTCAAACTTCTTGGCTCCGTTCTATCCATTCTTTAACAGTGCGATTGCGGTATTCTTGATTTTAGCTTCATTCTCATTCTTCATCCACTTGGCTATTGCAGTATTCTACTTTATGACTCCTTCATTCCAGTATTTTGTAAAAGATGCTGAGAGTGCTAAAGGTGCAAGAGGTTATATCGCAAGTATCATTCCGAAACAAGCGGTTACTGCCAACGACCAAGCTTTGGATAAAGGTGGAAACCCACTTCTTATCTACATTGGTAAGACATGGGTGATGATGCTAGCTTATGCGTTAATCTTGATTTTCTTTGCAACCAACTCTATGTTGGTCTTGGTCGGCCCGATTTCAACACTCTTTGCATCCCTTGTTGGATTGTAATTGGTCGGTTCGTCAGAAACGAGGTTTTATATGGCACAGTTAAAATTCGTTAGAGTTTTACAAGTCGCCTTGTTATCCTTGGTAGTTAGCTTGGGGTTTTGGGGTTTTTCTTCCTCAAACTCCAATATTTTAGTAGATGTCGTACAAGCTAGAGCGAAGTTTGATGCAACTACTGTGAGTGAGAATAGTATGCCCTTTGTCATTGTAGATAGTGAAGCAGGGGTATCGTCAGTCGTTGACAACATCAATAATGAGATTAGAGTACAGTTAGTTGTTCGTTCAGATCAGGTTTCTGACGGTTGGAAGTTTGTTTACTACAACAGTGGTAAAAAGCGAGTTTCGATTGACCGTAAGAACTTTATGGAATATCCTATGAATACTCGTCAGAAAATCATGGACATTGCTTTGAGCAACTTGAAAGATGACCGTTCAGGTGGTTTGTCTGCAAGAGATAGAGCAAGGCTCTATAAGTTTGTAGAAGACCAAGATACGAACATTTCAAGTGTACTTCAAGCAGTAAACTCTGATGTAACGGCTGACTTAAACGAAGCACAAAACATTTTGAAATTCTTCACAAGTCCTTTAGGTACTTTGTTAGGGGTTCTCACAATTTTGATTTGTGCAACAGTTGGTATCTCTATGGCGATGGACGTTTTCGCAATGATGACTCCAAGTTTGATGTACCACTTTATGAAGAAGGGAGACAAGCGCCCTGTGTTGATTTCACCAGAGGCTTGGTACTCTTATAAAGATGGTATTTCAAAAGGTGCACACTCAAATTACATGATAACGTACTTGTCTCGCTCTATACCTAAGCTCGTGATAACGGGGGCTTGTCTAGCATATATCATGATTGGTAATACCACGGCTCTTGCGATATTCTTTGCCAATCTATTTAACCGATAAGTTGCTACTGTGGAGCTTATCGTTGATTGGTAAGTTTCATTGCAAGCAACTAGGGAGCCTCGGTATCATTCGGTACTGAGGTTTCTTGTTTTTAAGAAAGGAATCTTTAAATTCATGTTCGGACAGAAGAAGATTAAAGATAAGCAAGTTAAATTAAAGGAAGTAAACAAATTCTCACGTTTTGTAGACTCGTTGCGTGAGGATTCGATTTTGTTCTTTGGAGGAAAATCGGTAGATAAAAGAAAATCAACGAGTCAGTTTGTTCCGATGACTTTGGAGCAAGTAGTGGTTGAAGATAGAAGAAAGAAAGTCAGAAGTTTTGTGGGTAAGACTGTAACTCTGGCTTCGGTATCCTTACTTCTTGGTTCGGTTGCTTTGCAAGCAGGTTCTTCCGTATTAGGTTTGAAAGCTGATTATACAACTGCTTACGCAGAAAACGCTCAAGGTGGAAAAAGTTCTGCTATGGAACGCTCGATTGACCAATTAAAGATTGCAGCAGGTGAAACTGATGGTTCGTTATCAGGTGGGGCGAAAGGTTTATCTCCGGCAGAGGTTAAAACTGTAGGGTTCTTTATTTCTAACTGGTATTCTCCGTTTACGACTCAGTTAAGTGGCGCTACAGGTACTGCAGTGGGTGATTATCAAAACGATATAAAAGATTTACTAGTAACCCATGCAGGTTTGGCGGAGGATCCTGCTGGGGAGTTAGCGAAATCAGTTGCTAATGTAGGAGCTAAAACAACTGAGAGATTGTACCTAGCTAAATCGGATGATGATGGTCAAACGTGGACTTCTTTAGGAACACAAGCTACTTACTATGAAGTATTGCTAGGGTCTGTCGGTATCTTCCCAGAAAGTTTGCTTACAACCTCTGATGAGATTTCCCTTAAAAAACGATATCAGTACGATGCAGATAAAGGTACAGTTCTAGGTCTTATTCGTGAAGGTGTGAAAGATGAGAAAACACTTCAACGACAGTCTATTGTTTATGAGTGGAACCCAAACCCAAATAAAGAACCAACTATTGCACAAGCCACGTTTTATACAAACTTTGCTTCTGTAGATAGTAGTAAATCGTGGGGTTCAACCGTCCTTTCTTTAGATGGACAAGATGAGTTGATTTCTAAATGGTTAAAAAATCCACCTTCTGACTTGTCTGAAAAATTAAATGCGTACTTGAATGGTTTTATGGAGTCTGATGGTCAGCTAAAATCTATTGATAGTAGTGAGGGTTCTTTGAAAGGTTTCTATGACCGTTCTATTTATTCAGCTTCTCTTTATGTTGATGGTTTTGGTAATTTAATCTCTGATACAGGTACAACAAGTCTTGCAAACTTTGTTATTATGCCAGCTTCACAAAATCCTATGATGTATGCTCGTAAGGTAACAGGTTCTTCTAGCTCTACAAGCTCCACAGATGATAAGTCGAAAGATAAAGACAAGAACAAAGATAAGGACAAAGATAAGGATAAAGACAAGGATAAAGCTAATAAATCTGCAACAGGTGTAGAAGCTAAAATGTCTGAGATTTATAATGCTAAAGAGACTGGTGTAGGTCGTTCGATTGCTTCAAATAACTTAAACTCGGTAGCTCTAAATCGTACTAAGAGTTTTCTTAAAGTTGATGGTGAAACCGCAACTTTAGGAGGTTCAGTTAATCAGAGTTTGACTTTTTACACTGCTTTAACTTCTGGAGAGAATTTAACAAAAGATGGAGCAGATACTACTCAGAGAAGATGGGGTATTATTATTGAAAATGCTACTGACTTAGGTTCTGCTGTAGCGAGTTCTTTGTATACACAGTGGTTAATTCGTAATGGTAATGAAAGTAATCGTCTTTTAGGTAAGGATGGGGATATTTTCAGGTATGAAGGTTTGGGTTGGAAGTACGGTGCGACTTATAAAGAAATCCGAGATGGAAAAGGAGACTTAGGTTTACCCCAAGGAAAACCGGCTGACTCATTTTATGTGTTTGGTGGTGGTAGTTCTTGGCGTGACTTACTAGCTCATGCTGACGGTGCGGATGCTTGGTCTGTTTTCACTTCAAAATCTTTTTCGGATGATGTCTATAAGTGGAAATCTAGTATGACTGTGACTAAACCCGTAATTGATGATATGATTACATTTGACTCACAAGGGTATGGTTCTGGAAATTCTAATTTCAAGAAATTAGGAGATAATGGAACTCTTTTGCTTGGAAAAGCTCAAACTATTGAGTTGAAGTCTTCTCGTATTAATAGTAGTGGTTACTGGGAAGGTCAAGGTTTATCTGGTACTCTAGCAGATACCGCAGGGAAAGCTCCAAGTGATCAGTCTGATAAACGCTATGCTATTAACTTATATGCTTCAACTATGTTAGTTCGAGCAAATCCACTGAACAAAGACATTACTTATGTCATTAACTTGGATAACTCTTCTGTTATTGACGAAGATACATTGAAAGCTGCTTCTGAGGAAGATGAGGAAGATTTAGATCATGTATTGAAGAATATGGCTTACTTCATGTTAAACCCAACAAAAGGACGTGAATACAAACAACGTTGGTCTAAGACATTTATGAACCAAACTATGTTGAGTTCTTTGCAAGATATGGTTGGTGCAAACACTGCTTCAAGCTACTCGGGTACAACTCGTTACTTAGAGTTGACAGGGTTTGCAACTATTCCTAAGATGAATGAGATTAAGTTTACAGATTATTTGTATTCTAAGTTCTCTTCTTGGGGTGTAACTATTCTGATTGTAGCTTCCTTCTTGATGTTGATTTTCCTATTCGTAGGTCAAATCCGAGTGGTACCAGCAGTTCTTTCTATCTTAGCTTTTGGGTATCTGTTGTATAGCCCACCTAAGATGATTGACGCTTCAACTCATTTGAGTAACCAGATTACTTCGTACTTCTTCAAGGATAAGTTTATGTTTTGGGTTATGGCTACTCACCAAAACTATTCAGACTCGGTAGCACAACTTCAAAAAGCTGCTGAAACTGGAAATTACGACAACTACACTGCTTTGTTAGTGAAACTACAAGGTGGTTGGGGTGGTTCTGAAAACGAAGGAGAAACAGATGTGTATGAGTGGCAACAAACACTAGGTGCATCGGTTAAAGTTCGTTGGATGGCTCCTAAGAAAGACGGTTACATTCAACAAGTTAAACGTGACTTGAAACAAGTCTCTTCAAACAGTGTCGATGAAGCAAACAAAGAGAAAAAGCAAAGTGAGTAGGAGGTTCTGAGCTTTATGATAACAACTAAAAAGATGAAGCAGTGGACTTTGGTGGGATTATCCCTTGGGATACTCCTCGCTCCTAGCTTTCTATCAAGTTTAAGTGTCTTTAGTCCAAGTATTGTCCAAGCAGAAGAAAGCAAAGATAAAGATAAGGATAAAGATAAAGATAAAGATAAAGATAAAAATAAAGAGAAGAAGACAGACAATGGAGAGAAGAGAAAAGACAACGATGTAAGTGGTAAGAACTTGATTGACTCTCCTTTGACTTCAGCTTTGCTTGCAAGTGGTCTTTCAAATGAGGACTACACAGGGTTAGATACAAACTACCTTTACCGAGGGTATCCCGATATTGCCGATTATTCTCGTATGTACTATGGGAATATTATGGGAGATAACATTTCAACAAACGGTGCGATTGTCTTCAATATTGGTTCTTGGTCTGAGGGTCTTGCAACGATGTTTCCTCAAACGGATAAGAAAATCAATGTTTCAACTTCTGTAACTCCGTCTGATATTCGTTCTTCTATGCAAGAGTATTTGAGTTTGGAGATTTCAGACAAACCGAACCACCAAACTTTATTACAACGTTCTAAATTAGGGTTTATCAACGATCGTAAAGGAACGTCTTCAACTGGTTCGGTTGATACAAAGACTATGAAACGGATTTTCGCTCCGATTTCGTCAAATACGATTGCAAAAGCTTCAACACAAGATTTGAGCCAAGTGAAAGTAGGAGATGAAGTAGGTTTGAATGAAGATTACTTTATTCTTTCTAAGCGAAACTTCAACAACCACAAGGAAACGTTACAAGACCAAATGGCAAAAGCCAACAAGTCTACGACTGGAACGGCAATTCCACAAGAAGATGCGGTATCCTTATCTGCCTTTGCTCTTTATACAGAGTCGCCATTTTATTACTTGTCTTGGGGTCTTTACGATAATGGTTTAAGCACTAAAGCAGGTTCTAGTGGTGAATTTAAGAAGATGTTGTTAGAGAAAAATGACGCTTTCTTCTACAACTATCAAATAGAAGCTGGAAAACCCGGATATGGGGCAATGAAAGACTTCCTAGACTTTGGTTCTTTATTTACTGTAACAATTCCTTACTTGCGTGAAGCAAATAAAACCTTGTTGCAGTGGAGTGATACTTATGGTACAAAACCATACGCAGGTTATGGTACAAAGCGTACAGAACTTGATGCCATTACAGATAAAGAGTCTGAAGCTTACTATAAAACTTGGTTCAATTATTCCTCAGATAACGCATATAGAACTTACACTGCTTGGGTAGACTATTTGTATGAGTTAGACATTGCAAAACCCGAAACGATTGAATACGCAGGTCAAAAGCAAGTGGTATCCGAACCTATGAACCCAGCAGCTTACATGGTTCGCCCTATGGTATTCTCTGAAAGTGAAATGTTGTATTATGGTTTGAAAGAGTCTGATTTAACACAAGTTGAGAAGAAGATTCAAGAGGTAACCAAAGAAGTTCGTAACGACTGGTTGAATGTTATGAACTACTACACTTTAGATGATGTAGTATTGAATACTGCAAGTGCTATGATTGCGACTTTTGACTTCAACCGTATCTTTTCACAAACTGGTTTCAATCAAAAACAAGTAGTCTTTGAACCTCAAGGCTTTGAGTTAAAAGCTTTTGGTTGGGATGCTTTCCTTCGCATGATTTTACAAAATGCGACAGGAGAGAGTTTAGTATATAACCAAACTTTGAAGTCAGATATTTATGAGATTGTAGCTGAGAAAGATGGATTTGTAACTCTCTTCATGATGTGGTTCAACTCCTTTGTAGTAGTATACTTAGTACCGACTCTCTTGATTTTAATTCTGTGTTGCTTACCAATCGCTATGATGTTGTCGGTGTTCGCATCCTTTATTCGTCAAGACAAGTCCTTGGTTAAATCCTTTGCGACAGAGTGTATGTTACCGTTCTTGACGGTCTTGGTTGTAAACATTCTACTAGCCTTTACAGTATCTATTCTTATGGGTGATGGTGGAAACCAACTCGTAACAGGAAGTTTGGGAGAAAGTCAGTCCTTTAACTCTCCTCGCTCAACTATGGGTGTGTTGATTACAGTAACACTTGTAGCTTGTGCCTTATATTGGGTTGCAGTAGCAAACTTATTTAAAGGTCTCTACAAAAACGCTCGTATTGTTTCAATTCCTATGAAAGCAGGGGTACAGATGGCTGCAAGCCTTGTTGTAGGAAACATTGAAAAAGTGAAGAATATTGCAGATGGTACTGACTCTGCGGTATCACGAGCTTCGAACGGTCGAGTCCGAGATGTAGTAAGTAGTGCAACTAATTCTGCATCAGACTTCACTCGTAGAAACTTAGGTGGTGCGGGAGCAAGGTTCAAGAAAGCCTTTGGTCGCACTAGAAATTCTAACAGAACTCAATCTTCTGCTTCTAAACAAGCAAATAGAGAGGTTGAAAAAGAGTTAGAAGGTGTATTTGATAAACCTAAGAAACAAGATTCACCTAAAGTAGAGCCTATGGGTACACAAAGTAAGTTCGATGCTTTAGATAAGGACTTAAAGAAAGATAACAAATCAGACAAAACGTAGCAAATACTTGTCTGTCAAGGGTATTCTATGATAACCTTGTAGGTACAAAGTCTGGAACAATGGCTTTGTACTTTTACTAAACTAAACTTAGACTTGAAGAAAGTGAGGACAAGTATGTTTTTCGAACCGATGATGAGGTTCTTGTTGTTACCGGCATTATTGTTGTTAGCAACTTTTCTGTATCCTTTATTTGGTAGGTTTTATCGTCACTTTGCTAAGAAGTCTCTGAAAAAGCGAAAACGAAAACTAAAGGATTTAAAAGAGAGTCGAGTAGAACTTCAGCAAACTGCAAGTAAAGCAGACTTAACTGAGAAAGATAAGCGAAAGGTAGAGGATGCTCTAGTTGAGACAGCTTCAAGTGAAGCCAAAGAGCGTATCAAAATTTTAGCTCTTCGTTCTTCTTTGATTTTCAACCGTTTCCTCATGTGGCTAACTCGTTTAGCTTCGATTGTACTGCTTTCTTTTGGTTGGACATTTACGATTGCTACGATTGGGGCTTCAACCGCAGTGGTTTATGTAGCAGTCATGGCTTCGGTAGATTGTAGTGCAGATGGAACTGTAAAAGCTCACACTCATTCAGATAAAGAGAAGAAAGGTAACACCTACAAAGGTGGTGAGGGTGAGTTACCAAAGGCAGAGGGTATCAAACCTCATGTCGAGGAATTTCGCCAAGTTATTTATAAGAAGTTCGGTATAAATGATATTGGTGGTTATAGGCCGGGCGACCCTCAAGACCACGGACAAGGTTTGGCTTTGGATGTTATGGTCCCCGAGAGTTCGCAGTTGGGTGATGATGTAGCTCAGTTTGCGATTGGTAATATGGGTCCGGCTGGAATAACTTACGTCATTTGGAAACAACGCTTTTATATGGGTGTTGAAAACATCTATGGTCCAGCTAATACTTGGAACAAGATGCCAGACAGAGGAAGTAAAACAGAAAACCATTACGACCACGTGCACATTAGCTTTGGCGCTAGTAAAGGTAGCGGTGAACTTAAAGGTGTAGACGGTTCAAGTTCATCTAGTTCTTCCTCTTTGGATAAGGATAAAGACAAGGGAAAATCAAGCTCAGTAGATAGCTCAACTTTTGGCTTTGGAGAATTATCAAGTGAAGCAACTGATTGGGCGAAAAACTACGAAGGTTTTACCTTTATTGGAGACTCATTAGGAGTAGGTGTTGAATCTGAACTAAAGGGTTACTTCCCTAAATCAACCTTTGATAGTAAGGTTTCAAGAGCCTTTGAGAACTCAGATAGTACACTTAGCGGTATCGAAACTGCGAAGAAACTTGAGTCTGAGAAGAAAATCAAAGATGTACTGGTTGTAGCTTTAGGTACAAACCAACCACCAACCAGTGAGTTGATGGATAAATTGGTAGGTGAAGCGAAGAGCGCCAAAAAGATTATTTGGGTCACAACTGCTTCAAGGGGTGGTCAAGGTTCTTACAACAAAGTTGACCATGATAAGATTGCAGAAACTATTAAATCTTATGTGAATGGTAAGTCAAATATGGCTTACTTAGATTGGAATCGTTATGTTCAAGAAAAATCTAAGTGGGACGATTTAACTTCAGACTCTGTTCACATGAATGATAAAGGGTATGATTTATACTCTAAATTCCTTACTCGCGGTGTTTTTGATGCGATTAAAGGTGGAGGTTCAAGTGAAGATAGTCTTTTAACTAAAGCAATTAAGAAAATTAAGTGTAAACCAAAACACCACCATCATGGAACTTCAACTAAATCTGAACCAAGTGGTCTTTCTTCAACTGATGGTCAAGATAACCCACCAGCAGATGCGTTTAGTGCTTGGGGTTGGCGTCCTGAGGACTTACCAGAAGGGTTGAAACCTTACATTATTGACCCTAAAAATTATGGGATGTCATTTGGTGTACCAGGTGAAGGTTGGTTCCAAACAAGCAGTGCTGAATTAAACGGACAATGTGTTGCGTTAACTATTTCGTTAGGGAACCATGTTTGGGGACGTCCTCAAGAGAATGTACAAGGTAACGGACAAGATCAAGCTTACTCTTGGGCTAGTATTTTTGGAAATTCGGTAACAACAACGCCAAAAAGAGGGGCTATTTTCTCTGACCCAAGTCAAGCCGTTGGTTATGGTCATACCGGTTTAGTATGTACTGTATTTAAAGACGGGTCTATTTTGACGGTTGAACAAAACACCCCTTTAGCTGGTTGGAATTACAGAAATGAACAATACGTTTGGCACTACCGCATATATAAACCCGGAACGTACAGTCAAATGGTGTTCGCTTACGATGAGAAAAAAGCTCCAGTATTAAAATAATTAGAAAGTAGCAGTGAAGATTTGAAAATAGTAAAATGGATATTAACCCTTTTAGGCGGAGTAGGTTTAGGAACAATACTTGCTTTCGGTATCTTTTATCTCAAAGGCGAACAAGAAGCTAGCCACGAAAAAACTCTCCCAATCCAAGAGACCGTAAAACAAGAAGAAACAAAGTCAGTTGATGATAAAGTTCAAAATGATTTGGAATTAAACTTAGCACGTGCAAGAGGGTACTTGTCAGAAGGTACTAGGGTTTATGAGAGCGCCAAAGTTAAAGAACAACAAGAGTCTATTGAGAAATTACTTGAAACTTTCCGTGGGGGGAAAGAAGATAGTCGCTTGAAAGCAGATTCTAGTGGTATCTCTCTTCGCTACGCGGTGGAAAAGCAAGGGTATATATTAAAGTCTGATAGCTTTGAAGTTTGGTCTACAAAAGATTCTGATGTAATTAACAACTTGTTTGTATTAACTGGTGGTAAAAATGATGATATGTATTTAGTAATGTCTTATGAAAAGACTGCAAACACTTATCACATTCTTTACCTTTATGGGGGTAAACCTGATACATTTGGGTAAATGTCCCTCTCAGAAGTCTCAGATTGCCTCAGTTTCGATTTTAAACTTTAAGTGGTAACTTTATCTGTTTGAGATTTAAAATCGAATAGAGAGCAAATGAGAGCTTTATGTGAGATTGCCAAGTAAACAAGAATGTTTGCTTGGTTTTCTTGTTTTTAGCAAATGCTTTCTTGCGTTTTTCTCAGAAATAATGTAAAATGAAACTATTAAGTAAATTTAAGTGATAGGAAATAAATTATGTTCAAAGACTCACGCAAAGGTTGGATTGCAAAACTTACCGTAGGTAGCAAAGTAGGAATTAAACACAAAGGTGTAACTTATGGTGGTACAGTGTCTTTAGTGACTGCTTTAGGGGTTTTGCTTATTCGTTGTGAGAATAATTTGAAATTCAAAATCATGCCAGATGGTTTCAGTTCTACGAAAGACTCGGAGGTTATTCCTTATGGAGAAGTGGAAGAAAGCTAGTATTTACGGTGGTGTTCTAGTGGGGACAACTTTAGTTAGCCTAGCGGTATCCCTCTTTCTTCTGCAAAATTCGGGGGACGGTCAAACTTTTGATTTAAGTCGCTTGAACCCTTTAGTATCTGAGGAAAAGACGAGAGGTCAAATTCAGTATGAAAACGCTTGGTCTGAGCAGATTGAATTAGAAGACCAAGTCAAACCTTTTGAGAATTACATTATAAATTGGGTCGCAACTTACACAGGTCGTAAAGGTTTTCAAGGTCAGAACACAAGTAGTTTGAAGTTTGGTACGTTGGAGAACAAAGGTTCTTATACGAATATGACAGATTTGGTAAAACATTACCCTAACTTACTAGGTGTTATAGAGAAAGTAACCATTCAGTATAGTTATGACTCTGTAGCAAACCAACTGGTACAAAGAGTCTCTGTTTATAAGAGAGGTGTACAGGGGTATCGACAAGCCACCGTGGTTTACGATTCGACTGGTTCTGTCGTTGATTATACTTTAGGTAATTTTGTAAAAGTAGGTGGTTCAAGTGAAGAAGATTAAAGCAAAAGTGGTCTTATGGTTCTTACACCTATTTGATTACAGACTATCAAATAAAGCGAAGAAAAATGTACTAATAGGTCTTGCAGTTGTAGTAGTTTTAGGGTTCTTTGGTTTCATTGCAAATAATATTATTCAGTCTCACAATGAAGGTGCTAAATTACAAAGAGATACTGAGGTTGCAAAGTCAGCAAAAGAAGTTGTTTCAAATTACGCAGATGAAACTTTTGCAAAAGAACATTTGAGTTTAACGACAAGTCAGTGGAAAGCAAAAGATAACAATTTTGACTACTCTTTAGCTAAGACTTACACGACTTACTTAGCTTCGGTTGAAGATAGTACAAGTGCAGAAAGAGCTTACAAAGCACTCCCTTGGGTATCCTCAGAGGTCGGAGATTCTTTACTTTCTTGGTCGAAAGACTACGCACCAAGTGTAGATAGATTGGTTAATTTAAAAACTTTGTCGAGAGTGTACAGTGCAAGTGGTTCTGATAAATGGTTTGCTTTGTTTGATGTGTCTGCAACCAATAAAGTTGGAACGCGTGTAGAGTCTTTGGTTTCGGTGGAGTTGAGTGTACAAGATGGTAAAGTGACCTATTGGAAGATTGAACATGGAGGACTTAGATAGTGGCTGATTCAAAGCGAAATTATTCAGAAGGTTATTGGTTGGTGAAGCCCCAATTAGGTAAATTAACAGTAACAAACTTAGTAAACTTTGCAGAAGCAGAGGGTGCTTATGGTGTTGCTAGTGGTGGAATTTTAAGACTAGGTAAAAGTGCCTTGTTCTTTGGATTTTACATTGTATTGTGTATTGTCCTTTCTGTAATTGTAAAGAACTGGTTTGTAAGTCTTCTTTTGTGGGTTTTGTTATTCCCACTACCTTTTCGTTTAATTTCCTTGTTTGTATTTAATGAGCGAAAGGTTAAGAAGGAGTTCAAACTGAGGGAAGAGTTGAAGTCCAAGACTGACACTTCCTTGTTCTCTCACTTCTTCGGTATCTACGATATTGATGAAATTTTGCCTTATGTCTGCTACATGTTAGATGGTAGTATTGGTATTTTCATTCGTTGTGTGCGTAAGACACAAGTAGGTAAGGTTCAAGAGAAAGCCTTTCAACATGGTCAAGGGTTGGCGAATTTTTATAATCAATGTGCTGCCTTAAATGTAGTACCAGAGTTGATTGACTTGCAAGCTGCAAACTCTTATGATGAGCGTTTTGATGATTTGTACAATCACTTAAATGATGTGTCTTCTCCAACCATGCAAAAGGTTTTATCTTCAATGTACCATCATTGGGAAGACAATTCGAGCAGTTCTCAGTTGACTTACGAATACTTCTTACTTCGCGGTTCAGGAGACCCTATGGTCTTTTGGGATAAAGTAACTGCTTTGATGTCTGCACTTATGACTGCAAGTTACAAGCGTATCCAAGTCTTAAATGAAGACCAAATTGGAACTTTGGTAGAGGATTTATATGGTTTAACCGAGTTTTCGGTAACTGAAGCTATGAACCAAGCAGTTCAGAAGTCTGAACGTTCAAGTCTTCGTCTATTATGGTTGGGAGACGCCCAAAACCGTAGAAAACAAGTAAATACTTCTCTAGCAGAAGCTCGTTTGAAACAAGAAGAGCAATATAGAAAACAACAAGCACAAGCAAGGGTATCCGCTGAACAAGTGAAAGCTCAACCTAAGAAAGCGAAGAAAACAAAAGGGAAAGAGAAAGCAAAACAAACCCAAGCAGAAGTATTGGACTTGTTTGGAACAGAAAGCAACTCAACAAAACAAGCAAGTGGCTTAACAAGTGTGCTTGAAACAGATGTTTCAATGGAAGAGTTGTCAACACCTGTGGATAACTCTCATAAATCTGTGAATAAAGGTGCGGATGTAAGTGCAGAAGATTTGTTTGGTAGCTCAAACGGTTCTCAAACAAAGAAAGTTGAAAGTTCAGAAGAATTGGACTTATTTTAGGACAAGAAAGTAGAGGGTATCCCTAGATGATTGGTTTAATTTTTGGAGAGAAGAGCGAACAGGTAGTAAAAGCAGTTCAAGACTCGCACGGTTTAAAAGAGGTGGAAGGTTTCACTTCTATTGGTGCTTTTCTGAGCATGGCGAGTCGTAAGGCTCTTCGTTGTGAGCGTTTGGTTATTAACTGTGTGAATGTCAATTCTGCGCAAGAGTTCAGCAACTTGCGAACATTTTTACTAGACCACGCTCGTACAACAGAAGTTGTACTCTTTGGTCGTTATTTTGAGTCTGCAGATTTAGAAGTAGTGGAGTCTTATTACAGTTTCTTTAGTGAACCGATTTATACAGATTACTTATTGCAAACAAATGAGCAAGTAAATGTGGACTTGATTGCAAATAACTTGTGTAAGAGTTCCTTAGACACTATTCGCTTAGAACATTCAAGTAAGAAGAATGTAAAAGCAGTTGTGAAATATGGAACGGAGCAGTCTGCGGTATCTTCGCAAGAGCCTACATTTACTCCTCCTAAACCGATAGCTAGTAACGGTTCTGTAGTTAAGACTTTTGGTTACGGTGGGAAAGTGTTCGGTAAGAAAAAACTCACAAAACAAGAGTTAGCAGCGGTTTCTAAATTAGATAATGAAATTTATGCAGTATTGCAGTTAGCTCAGTTTAGGTAGGTGGTTTGATAAAACATGGACTACATTTTAACAACAAAAAACGTTCGGTATCCTAGTTGTACCACTGTTTCTAGCATTAAACAGATAGAGCGTATTACTATGAAAACGACTCTCATCATTGAGTCGTACACAGATAAAGACTTTGATTTCTTAGTATTTATTTTAAATGCTATGAGAGACAACTCTTTAACCAAGATTGCTTACATAACCGAGACTCCTTCTCGTATTGTTTTAGAGACTATGAAAACTGTAGGAGCTTATGTTATTCAAGACAGTTCCTTGTTAGATAACACTGAGAGCTTTTCTGACTTATTGGAGTTCATGTCTAGTCGTGAGATGGACAACCAAACAGATGAATTAACTCAGTTAGCGGATAGTTTCACGATTGTTGATGAGTATTTTCGAGGTAAACTCGCAGGGGAGCCAAAACTAGTAGAGCGTAAGATTTCTATGGCTTATGAGCAGTTGAGTGATGTTTTACAAGAAGTAGTGTTCTCAGCAGAGTTGAATGAAGAACTTCAAGCCTTTCTCTTAACTGCTTCAAGTCGTTTGAAGATTGCAGAAGAGCAGTTGTCAAAACAAGAAGATGAAATCAACAACTTAAAGACCTCTTCCTTTGGTGGGTTTGGTTCTATTAACACTTATACTCAGTATAGTTATACAGGTAACTCTAAGGTCTTGTTGATTAGGGAGCAAGCCCCCACTCGGTATCTGACCTCATTCTTGTCGGCTTATATTGATTGGTTAGCGAAAGTGCCAGAGATACAAGCTAAGTTAATTGTGATAGATCAAGCTACAGAATATGTAGATGCTCGCTATAAGGCTTTGCGTAAGGTAGACTCTAGTAATATTACACGTGAAGCTTCTAAATTGTATTTGTTGTCTGAGATGTACACAACAACTCCAACAACAAGTGTTATGAGTGCTTTAATGAGTCCCGGAATTGACTTATATGTGATTTTGGATAGAACTTATAAACGAACTGCAGCGGTTTCAGGTCGAGGAATTACGACTGTTTACAGTGTTTCAAGTCGAAGACTGATGAGAGATTTAGGGTTGAACTCAGAAGAGACGATTGTGAATGATAATGGAGAACAGTCTCAACTCGGTATCCTTGCTTTGATTGAAAGCTACGCTAAAGATAAAGAGTCTCGCAAATTGCAACAAAGAAGTGCCTTTGAGTCGATTATGAAACGCTTAACTGAGTTGTGTAATTTGGGTTATTAAACTTAGAAAGGTAGAAGTATTAGTGTTTAAGAGGAAAGAAAACAAAGTAACGAGCCTTTCTAAGAGTTCGTTAGAAAATCAGAAAACACAAGAAAATCAAGAAAAGCGTAAAGGTTTCCTTGATAAATATGTGGACTTGATTAAGATGTGGGACTCAGTCTATGATGAGTACCGCTCACGTTATAACCCAGAGCGAGCGTTAGCTTCAAGTAGGCGCTTGTATATGGACTCAAACTTTACTTATAGTGGAACTCAAAACGTAACGGCTTATTATGTCATTGATGAACTTCCACCTGAATTTGAAATGGGGTATCGTGCGACTCTTCGTTCCATTGTACCAGAAGGTATTTCAATGAATTTCATTGAGTCAAATGAACCTTTTGAAATTAACTGGGACGACCCTAAAGTCAAAACTCGTTTGTCGGTCTTAGATGAAGTAAGTGCGAAGAACCAAGAAGAGTCAAGTAAAGGTTCGAGATTTACTCAACATAAGTATGTAAAGACAGCTCAGAAGGATGAGCGTTTGTCACTATCTGTAGAATACGCAAATGACGCAACTTTGAGTGACCAAGACAAGCGTTACTTGTATAAAGTTCGAGTTATGATTATCATAACAGGACATAGAGGACCTGAGTTCACAGATGTGTTGAAAGACTTTGAACACCTGTGTTCTCACCGAACGGGAATGCAAGTCCGCCGAGTTACCGGTATCATTGCAGACACCGTAGGCGATTTCTCTCCTTTTAACTCTGAAATGTCTAAGGAAAGTAAGCGTAAAATTCGCTCTACCTTTACCTCAGATGAATTGAGAGCGCAATGGCACCCATTTGAGCAAGGGGTAGTAGGTTTTGGTACAACTTATTTAGGTACCAATATTGAAACGCACTCCCCTGTCTTCCACCAATTTAAACGTGACGTAACAGACGCTGAGATTGTAATTGTAATCGGTATGTCTGGTTCAGGTAAGTCCTTTGAAATGAAGTTGTTGGCTACACAGTTTGCAGCCAATGACAGCATGATTATGACCATTAACGACTATGAAGGTGGGGAATACAAGGGTCTTGGAACCTTGCTAGAGAAAGACTTTCAAGTAGTTTCATTGGACTTAGGTATGGGTTCAGGTCGCTACCTCGATCCAGTTCCGATTGTACCTACTGGCGATGAAGAAATGGACAACACCTTGTTTACTCGCTCTCGTAAGAACATTATTGACTTGTATAGAGCGGTAGCAGGGGCAGAGACTTTGAAGAAATATGCTTGGATTCCGTTGATTATCGAGCGTGGAGTCGATTTATTCTACAGTGAATATGGGGTATCCATTGACCCAACAACGTGGCATGCACTAGATGGTTGCTCGATTTATACGGTTTATAACTACTTGAAGAAATACCGTCCGAACTTAGAAGATGTGTTGAGTTCCATTACTGAAGAAGACAAAAACGTTTTAAGTGAAGATGATATTAAAGAGTTGTATAAGTCAGCTTTGAAAGACTTCCAAAGAGACTACATTTATTTCTTGGAAACCTTTGGTGCTTACTTTGAACCAAGCAAGAAGTTGAACAACTACTTTAAATACCCAGTTTACTTAAAAGACATTATTGATGCGAAGTTGGTTATTTGCGATTACAACATGAGAGGGGTTCCAGAGAGTCAGTTGTCTGAATTGGACGCTATTCTTATTCCTATGAACGCAGCAACCGTAGCCTATTACCGTACTGTGTATCCTTTCTCTCGTGGTTTGTATAATGTGAAGATTTGGGAAGAGCTTCAGCGTTTCAGTTCTCTTCCAAACGCAGTAGAGATTTTGAAAACTCCAATTACAGGGGGTCGTAAAGCAGGTGATATTAACATTGTCGCTTCCAATGACCCAGTTAAGTTGGTTGAAAAAGATGAGTTTTCTCTATTTGCCAACTACACACTAGCTATGGTTGGTAAAATCAAGTCTCCAGTTTACCAAGAGATTGTCTGTAAAGCTCTCGGTATCACAGACTTGGCAGATGAATTAGCTGAGATTGGTGCGGTTATTGAAGAAGATGAAGGTTTGGTAGCTGGTTATGACCAAGTTCATGCTGAACCTTACAAGAAAGCCTTTGTCTTGAAAATGAACTCTGGGGAGTCCGCAGTTGTAAAAGCTGATATTCCACGAGTGATTAGTGACACTCCGTTGTTCAGAACAGGGGTTATTGCGCAAGACAAACAGTAAGATAGTTTAGGTGATTAGAATATGATTTTATTAAGTTTAATTCTCTTTTTAGGGGGTATCTTATGGGGAGTTGCGAACTCCATAACCTCTGAGAAATTGAAAGAGGAAGTTAAGAAAAGTCGTTTCCTCGTAATTGGCTTAGGTGTGGTCTATGTTTTAGTAGTCCTCGCAGCAACATTAGGAGGTAAGCACTGATGGATTGGAGAAATTCAAATGATGATTTAACAAGGCAGTCGGATGCTCGTAGAGAGCGAGAAAATCAACGCTTTGAAAATGGAATAACAGATAGAGACCGAGGTGGTTTTGGTGGTATGCGCCAAGGTCCCGGTGGCGATCCTTTAGCTCGAATGCGTGGCGCACAACCCGACCCTTTTGCAAATAGAGTAGGTGGTGGGTTGCCTCAAAGACCACCTTTTGGTCAACCACAAGGTTTTCCACAACAAAATCAACCTCCACAACATTTGAGTCAACATGAAGATTGGATGGATAAGATTTTCAAGGTTGTCACAGGTTTATGGAAACACTTGTCTTCTTATGTTTGGCCTGTCTTGTCTGAGTCAGATGATATGTTTAAGAGCGACTACAAGCTTAGAAAAGGGTTAACTGCTGCGCTTTTATATTATGGAGCAGTAGGTGGGTTCTCTTTCGTATTTGGTTTATTTACAAGATTTGCAACTGCGCCCGGTATCTTCATTTCGCTTGTGGGTGGTGGTATAAGTGGTGGTTTGTTCTTGTATAAGAACTCTCAAAATAAGGAGTGGGGTTTAGTTGATGACTCTCCAAAAGAAGAAGTTCTCCCACAAGCACCTCAACCTTCTGAGTTTGGAGCGCCAAGTAACTTTATGGATGATGGGTTTGGTTATTCCGACCCTATGGGTGGTTTCGGACAACCTCCAAGAAGAGAAGTTCCAAATGAGTTTAAAAACTTCGGTTCAAGTGGTGGTTGGGATGATGAAGAAGAGGACGAACCTCCATTTCCCAAAAGACAAGGTTTTGAGCCTATGATGAGACCAAAACCAACTAACTTTGATGATATAGAAGATGAGGAAGAAGATTTCAAACCCCAACCCAAGGGTATCACTTCAAAAGGCGCAAGCGCCAAGGACATTTGGGGGAGCATAGATGATGAGTTTGAGGACTTAGAAGAAGACTCGGAAGAAAAAGAAGATAATTCGTCTAGTTCAAGAGAAGAGTTGGAAAACCCTAAATTAGAAGAAGTATCTGAAAGTGCCTTTACCTCTGATTTAGCAGGGGGTTTAGTAGAGCCAGAGTTGGTAACAAGAAGTCTTTTGTTAGATAAATACTTGTCTGTCTTGGATGGTTCAAGTTTAAAACCTGATTGGTCTCGTGAAGTTCCAAAGAATAGTGTAGAGTTTAAGCAATTAGAGACTTTCCTAAGAGATGCCCAAACAGGAGGTGTTAAAGGTTTGTCTGAAATGGATTGGGTCAATGTGGAGTCCATTACAGAGCGAGTGTCGGTATTTGAGATTATCACTGACCGTCCAGAGAAACTAAAAGGGAAAGAAACCCTCTTTGCAAAAGAGATTACCGAGTTGTTGAAAGACCAAATGAAAGATTACTTTGGTGAAAATGTAACTACAACTGCGGTTGGTAAAGGTAGTCGCATTGCAATTACTATCTTTAAACAGACAGGTACGTCCTTTATGTTGAGAGACTTGATTGCTTCAAGTAAAGATTTCTTCTTAGATACTAAAAATGAACTCCCTGTAGTATTTGGTGCTGATGAGTATGGAGAGCCTATTCTTCTTGACTTGGCAAAACACACAGGTACAATTATTGCAGGGATGGCTCGAACAGGTAAGTCCGTTCTTGCCACCGGTATCGTCAATCAGATGATGGCTTTAAACTCTCCTCGTAAGGTTCAAGTCGTAGCAGGAGATATGAAGAACAAGGACTCGGATTGGTACCAAATTACCTTACCTCACTTGCGTAAGTTCGCAACAGGTACAAAAGCTATTATGGACTTGCTTGATTGGGTGGTATCTGAGGAAGCTCCTCGAAGAAAACGCTTGATTGGAGACCAGTTGAAAATTCAGAACTACAATGCAAATTGTTCTGATGAATCTGAGCAGTTACCTTACTTGTTTGTAGTCTTGGACGAGATTATTTCCTTTGCTGAGAAATTGGATAAAGACGAGAAAGTAACTTATAAGGCTTACCTCAGTGAAATTCTAACTGCTTTCCCTAATGTGGGTATTTTCTTGATTTTCGTGCCTCACCAACTGCATAATGATTACTTCCCTAAAACGGCTTCTCGTATGGTGGGGAACCGCTTTGCGGTTAAAGCAGGTCAACCGATTCAGAAAACGATTTGGGAAGACTCATACCGCTTGATTGATTTCCCAACTACAAACACAGGTGACTTTGCTTACACTTTAGCTGGATCAGATGAACCGAAGTTCGGTCACGCTCCTCTCATTATGAGTATGAATGGGGGCAAAGAGCGTTTGGATAAGTTGTATGAAACACAACGGAAGATGTGGACAAAACTTTACCCAGAAGAGGGTGCAAGTTCAGCTTATGTAACAAGATTGAAGAATGAGCAAGCGAGTAAAACGCTAGGGAAACTCGGTATCTCTGTTTCTGACACAGATTTCGCTGAGGAGGACTCCTTGCGTTTCCCTAAGTCTGAAAACGTAAATGATTACTTTGTTCGAGATATTTAGGTGCAGATAGCAGAAGAATAGGAGTTGTACAAGAATATGGAAATAACATATCCAATTAGTAGTTCTAGGTTTCTGCTTGCAATGCAAGTATATGCTAGAAAAATGGCTGCTTATGAAACGTATGAAGAGGTAAAGAAGAGGGAATTTGAAAGAATTTCGCTCTTTCGTCCTCTGCCTACGGTTTCAAAAGAGAGCATAAAAACTGAGGTTGTAGACGAGAGTCCTCGGTATCTTCTTGACACCGAAGGTTCGGAAGATGAGACTGTTGAGTTGGAGTCTTTGTTTGAAGGTTTTGAAAAACTTCAAGATTTGGATTGGTTGACCTCTATGAAGAGTAAAGAAGACGTTGAACAGACGGAAGAGGAAGAAGAACAAGACCCACTGAAGGGAGTGTCCTTTGCTAGTCTAGGTTTAAGTTCCAACTCAGATGAGGAAGAGCAAGAGTTGGAGTTAAGAGAGTTTGAAGTTAACCCTTCAGATGACTTATCAGACACTCCACAATCGTCTGTAGAAGAGTTTGAATTAGAGGTAGGTAAAACTATACCTTCGCAAGAAAAATCAAATCTGAGCCAATCTGAGACTTCTGAGAGTGATTTTGAGAATGAACCTACTAGGGTAGAGTTCAAAGAAGAAATTTTCCGTTCAGACTATGTAGGTAAGAGAGAACCTTGGACTTATGTAGCGAAAGAAAAATCGGTTGTAAAACCTCCTCAACCTCAACTGAAGGTATCCCAACCAGAGGTTGCACTTCGTACTGTTCAAGAACCGAAACCAGCTCCAAAACCTCAAACAGTTTCTATTCCACAATCACAATCGATTGGTAAACCTAAACCTATTGTGCAGAGACCTCAACCTCAAGTGCAACCACAGACGCAAGGTCAAGTAAATGATAAAACGGTTCGATTAGTCAATGAAGACTTTGTCTCTTATTGTCGTAGGAACTTACGAGTGTCAGAGCAAGTAGCTTTAGGTTATTTCTCCCCAAGTGAAATTGAGTCTGCGGTAAGACAAGGTAAGGTGTTGAGAAAGAGTGGAGTCTTGATTTTTGCACACTCTTGATGTAGAAAGGTTTTATAAGTGAAATTAGTAGAAAATATTCGCTTTGTAAAGGTAAATGCAGAGGGTATCCCCAACGGAATTTGTGGAATTTGCTCTGCATTAGTTGGGGGTTGGCTTGTAGTTCACGGTATCAAAGTGAAGCGCCAAGGTTCGCAGTATAAAGTTTTGTTCCCAGAGCGTAGATTATATGATGATGTTTACAAACCTGTAGTAACTGCTTTGAACCCAGAGTTTAAGAAAGAAGTAGATGCTATTATATTGAGTGAATTTTACAAAGCATTAGAAAACGGTAAAAGTTAAGGGGTTAAACAGCAGTTACAGATTACATAGAAGAAATACTATATATTTCTTCTTTTTCTATATCTACACTAGACAAAAGGGTTGAAATATGGTATACTTAAGATAAAGAAAAGGAGGGATGACTATGATTCGAAAGAGTCAATTACATAAGGAACATTATCGACCAAAAGACATCGCAGGCTTTCTTGGAGTCACTACTCGCACTCTTCAAAACTGGGATAGAGAAGGAAAGATTCATTTTAGACGAGATGCAGTCTCTGATAGGCGTTTTCTTACAAGAGACGATGTGATTACTCTTTTAGAAGAATATGACTTACTCTTTGATGACACCTCTCAAAAAAAGAGAGATGTGATTTATGCTCGTGTCTCTTCTCATGACCAAAAGAAACATGGCGACTTAGATCGACAAATTCAGTTTTTAATTGACCAAAATGATGACTTACAAAACCTCCTAGTTTTATCAGAAGTAGGTTCTGGCTTAAATGATAAAAGAAAGAAACTACAAGAGTTATTACAATTAGTCTTGGAAGATAAGGTTCATCGTGTCTTTATTACTTACAAAGACCGTTTAACTCGCTTTGGTTTTCATTACTTAGAAACAATTTTTCAAGCTAAAGGGGTTGAAATTGTCGTGATGAAACAAGATGCAGAGAAAATCTCTGTAGAAAAAGAGCTAATGGACGATATGATGTCTCTTATTGCCTCATTCTCAGGTAAGTTATATGGCATGCGTTCTAGACATCATAAAAGTCATTCTGATTTAAAGAAAGAATTAACCAAACAAGTTACAGAACCAGATGACTGTTTAGACTTAAATAATATTATGGAATAGAAAGGAGTCTCTATGGAGAAGCGTAAGTTTACAACTGTTACCCAATTACATGAAAAACAAAATCCTGAGTTACTAGCTTATGTAGAAAGTGTTTTACCTTCTTACGCTCAGGCTCTTAGAGAAACCTTTCATACAATCAAAAGAGACTCTTCTTTTAATAAGTCTAACTATAACACCTATCTTCAAGATAAATACGATATTACTAAGCGAACTGCTAATTCTATCATTTCAGACGCTCAAGGAAGACTAAACGCCCTTGTTGAGTTAAAACGTTATGAAAAGAAGCAGCTTGAAAGTAAAATTTCTTATCTTGAAAAGGAATTAATCCCAAAGCTTGTTCAAAAAAGAGAAAACAATTCCTCTCTTTTAAGAGAAGGAAAGCTTGTATCTCTAATCAAACAGCGAAACTTAAGGTTAAAAATTGTTTCTAAAAAGAATAAGTTAAATCGGCTAAAACAAAAGCTTTCTAACTTAGACTACCAACTGAAAACAGGAAAACTAAAACTTTGTTTTGGAACGAAATCTCTCTTACAAAGAAATCCTTCTGCTTTTATAGAAAGAAGAGATAGTCAGATCTCTTTTGTGGGGACTAAAACTGAAACGGCAGGAAATCAGTTATTCCAACTTTCTTACCTTACAAACAAAAATCAATTCTCTATCAAACTACGAAAAGACTTTGGCTTTAAAAAGGCAAAGGGAGAAGATAGGTATGTCAGTGGACAGGTTTATTTCCGTCATCACAAAGATAAGATTCTTTCTATCTTAAAGAAACAAAATAGTCCTCTCTCTTATAAAATAGTTAAAAAAGAGAACCGTTTTTATCTTTATTGCACATTTGAATTGCAAGTAGAAAAAGAAGAGTATGTAACACGTTCTAGTCATGGAACAATTGGTTTGGATTTCAACAAGGGTTTTATTACCTTATCTGAAACCAATGCTTATGGTTATTTAGTCCAAACTCAGTTTCTGCCTTATCGCTTCCGTTCAGGGAATAAGACAAAAACAGATTTACAAAGAATAGCTTGTCACGTTGTTCAATTGTCTCGCTCAAAAGGAAAAGACCTTTGTATAGAGGATTTGGACTTTAAAAAGACTAAAAGTCATACAGATACAAAAGAAGGAAAGAAGTACAACCAAATGATTCACTCTTTGGCTTATCGTCAATTTGTGGAGATTATGGAAAGTGCAACTTATCGTCAGTTGGTTCATTTAGTAAAAGTCAACCCTGCATGGACTTCTTGGTTGGCAAAAGAATTATATTGTCCTAGAATGAAGCTCAATATTCACGTTGGAGCTTCTTATGTGATTGCAAGACGTGGACAGGGATTAAAAGACTCTGTATAAGTTCTTTAAGATACAACCTTATATAGATGTAGTTACGCAAGACAGTAGCGCATTTCCCTATAAGGTGGTGTTTCAATAGAAGTATAAACGACAAGTCTTATTGCCTAGCTTATAAAGTTGAAATAAGGTGAGTTTATATGGAAGAGGTTAACCGTAAGACCTTAAGTTGAGAAACTTTAAATTAGACCTAGAAGTCGAATTTCTTAATTTTCGCACTTTTAGTTACGGTAACCCTTGACTTTTTTCTTTTAGTTTGTTAAAATTAGATATAAAAACAGTAAGAAAGGCGAAAATTTGTGGCAGTAACAGAGGTCTCACTTTACAAGGGTGGTTTTATTGATAAGTCCGCTCCTATACAACGTTACCAGTTGTTAGATAGTATTCTTCAGAAAGCAGCTACGGATGAAGACCAAGTAGGTTTCCCAGAGTTAGCAGATAGCTTATTAGATTTAACACCTGAGCAAATAGACCATGTAATTGCAACAAAGTCTTCGCTAAAAGAGGGAGTTGCAAAAGGCTCTCTCCGTTGGTATCAAACTTATGGGGTTCATTTTATTTTAGCAGCGCGCTCTGCTTTGATTATGGATAGTGTAGGTTTAGGAAAGACGGCTACGGTTGCTTCGGTTATTAACCATGTAGGTGCTTTAAAACAGAGAACTAAAGGAAGACCTTTGCGTTATTTGTTTTTAACAGAGGTAGGCTTGGTAGCGCAAGCTCGTAGAGAGTTAATTCGCTTTACAGGAGATTATGTAGCTACTACTACAGGTGATGCTAACCAAGTAAGTGCTTTTATTAAAGAGCAAAAAGAGTTAGGGTATCCTAGTGGAGTAGTAGCTTCTTACTCAGCAGTGTCTTCGAGTCACGAGTTTATGTTGTGGTTGGCGCACACTACAAAGTTACATGGTAAATTCGATTATTTCTTTATTGATGAGGGTTCTATACTAGGTTCTACTAAGTCGGACATTTATAAGGCTTGTAAAACTGTAAGAACAAAGTTCGCAAACCATGTAGTCGTGATGAACGCTACTCCTTTTGAGAAGTCGATTGAAGGTATGTACAATCAGTTAAATTTCCTCTTTCCAAACTCTATGCCTTTAAAGACAAAATTTGAAGAGTTGTTTGTGAAGAAGTCATTTCAAACACACCAAATTTTAGGTTATAAAGACCCGGAGTTGTTTAAACTCTCAACTCGATTTATGGCTTTTGGAACAGCTCGTAAGGAGTTAGGGGTATCCGTCAAAAACTCCACGTGTGAATTGGTTTTATACAAACCTTCTCAATATCAAAATCAATTATTTAGCAAAACTAGGTACAAGCGTTATGTGTGGGATGAACCTTCATGGTTCGATCCTGACTTAGAGATTACTCCAGAGGTTTTACCTAAGTTACAAGTGATTGAAGATTTGTTTAAATACCGTATAGGTCAAGATAAAGCTTTAATTTATGTTCACTCAGTAGAAGCTCAGAACATTTTGGTTCGGTTTTTAGAAGGGTTGGGGATAAAAGCTCTTACAATCAACGGAGAGGATAATACACCTAAGAAGAAAGAAGCGAAGTTGAGCGAGTTCCATGGAGGGGGTTACAGAGTGATTGTAACTAACTTGAAGAAGGGTTTGAATTTAGGGTTTATGAACCACTTGATTTTCTACTCTTTCACAGGAAACTCAGGGTTAACAAATCAGATTGAAGGTCGGATTGTTCGTAGCCAAGATATTCATGATAAACACATTTACTTAATTCTTTCGAGAAGAGAAGAGTATAAAGTCTTAGAAGAAGCTTGTAAGAGTACAAAAGATAGATTAGCTCACACAAAACATGAAGTGAGTCTACTGAACAATTACTTTTTAAACCCAGACTTAGTAAATACGACTGTTGAAGTCGCAAAACAAGAGATTTCAGAGGGTGCAAGTTCCTCTATTATAGCGGTATCCTATTCGACCGACAATATGATGGGGTTGATTTCTTACCCTAAGTGGTCGAATGATTTAGAGAAAACGAAAGAAGGTTTAACTTTACATAGCTAAGAAGAGTGCAGTTAGGATTTTTAATGCTGATTCGACTAGTAAGTTGGAAGATGCGATTGAATTTTTCTTGAATCATACTGAAGGTTTTTATGTTCAAAGCATTTCGATTTCTTATGTTGAAGGTCGTTTTTATGCAGCAGTTGTTTTTAACGCAGAGCCAGAAGATGAAGGTAAGTAAAGAAGGGGTTTTTCATGAAACTTTTTAGACCAACTAACTACAACGAAGACAAAGACTCACTCTTTGTTTATGTTGCGTCAAAACCAAAAGAAACAGAAGACCAAATGGTTCTCTACACCTCAGTGAACAATGATTACAAGTATGCTTGCTTTTGGTCAAACAACTGGCGCAAAGCGCATGGATATCCCCTTCTGCGTAAAAGCGCTAAACGTTTTGGTTTCTATGTCAAACCAGAACTACAGTCTGTTGAAAGCACTAAGACAATTCGCTCTGCAGTAGCAGAAGTTGATAAGATTTTAGATGAATTAGGTTATGAAAGATGAAATTAAAAGACTTTGAGGAACTAGCTAATTTAGGTTTAGAGAGTTCTTCTACGGTTGAGTTTTATGATATGGAGAACTTTAAAGAAGACATTTTAGCTAATAAGTTTTCAAACTTGTACATGGTAGGTGCTGAAATGGAAGATAACATCCATGCACCTTTTGGTTTGTTGGTAAATGGTGAAAGTTTAGTTGTTTTCTTTGAGTAGGATTTAGTATAAGGGAGGTTGTGCTTTGAAGTCATATTTGTATTTGTCTGATATTCATGCAAATTTTGAAGTTTTGAAACAGTTGGAGAGTTTACCAGAGTTCACAGATGACACTTGTGAAATTCGCTTTGGTGGAGACTATATAGACGGTTTTGATTTAAAACCCAATGTAACTATTGATACATTGCATTTTGTAAAGAGCTTGTGTGATAGTGGGAAAGCAAAAGCGATTGTAGGAAACCATGATGTTTTCTTGTTAGATAGTGCTTTCCGTCCATTTACTACAAATTGGTGGTACTTAAATGGTAGAGAAGAAACCCTCGCCAACCTTGGTATCCCCTTTGCTTCTGAGAGCGATTTGAGGGAGCAGTTGTTATTTCACTTGTATGATGAACTCGTTTGGTTGCGTTCTCTTCCCTATTATTTAGAGGACGGTCAGAATATTTTAGTCCACGCAGGTTTTGAATTAGATTTACCTTTGGACAAACAAGATACTGAGGGGATGGTTTGGACACGTGAGTTTTACATTGATTCATTAAATCATTTAACTGAGGTGGATTTACACCCAGATTTTAAAGGGAAAACCATTATCTCAGGACATACACCAACTTGCACAATGGAAGGATATGAACATCCAATAAACCCTTGTCAAATTTTAAAGGATAATTTAGAACTAGACAGTGAGCCTTTAGTTACTAGATATTTCATTGACGGAGGTTCTAAGTCTGGTTCTGAGTTCTCTCGCATTAACTTATTGAAGTTAGATGAAAACGGAAACGAACTTTGGCAAGGGTATCTCGATGAGACAGGTTTTCACTTGTACCCTTCTGAAGAAAAGAATTAGTTGTTTTGTTAGTAGAAAGTAGTGAAAAGAAGATGAATACACACTCAAATTTATTAGGTTTTGACCCTCACGGAAATTGGCTCGGTATGGACTCTCAAACCTTGAGAGACTTCGCTGACTCCTTTATTGATGTAGACAACTTTGTAAGCGAAGAAGCTATTGTTTCAGCTAGTTCTGTCATGACCCTCGCTCTCATTTGGATCGGGTATCCACAAACTTGGGTTTACTCCGATTTCAAACTAGTTTTTGAAGGTTTACTTAGACATTACAACAGAGATTTATAAGATTAGAAAGCAGTTTAGACAATGAAAACACCAATGAATTTAATTGACCTTGAACGGTTGGTAACAGAATACACAAGTAAAGACCATAGTCCTCAAGGTTTTAATTTCAAATCTAGCGAGTTTGATTATGAGTGGGAAGTGAATAAACTTAATTGGTATTTTTACTTTGATAGGGAAGATGCAGGTCTTTTTGCAGCGGATTTTCAAGTTGTTCGAGACTATGCTTACTTCCGTATTGAGTTTCCACTTTATCTTTACCACGGTAGTGAATTTTGCTCAGAAGACTCAGAAGCGTTCAAAGATGTAGACTTAGAGTTTTCTTTCCGTAATGGTTGGCTAAAAATAACTACGATTATAACTGAGGAAACAGACTTACACCATGTGTTTGATATACTATTCTCAGTTCTTAAAGATTATAATTAAATGGAGACTATGAAATGAAGTTATGTAAATCAACAGAGTGTTCAGACGGTTTAGTATTTGACACAGTTGTAAATAAGTTGGTTCCTTGTCCGTTGTGTGAGGAGTTGAGAACAAAACATGTAGTAGAAGGTGTACAGTCGCAAGAGGGTGCAACTCAAGGTTTATCTGAGAAGTTAGGTCTTCGCAGGGTATTCTCTCGTTTGTTCGTAGATTTGAAGTTAGTTTTAGGTGAATTGACTGCTGAGAGTTTAGACCAAGACCAATACAACTCAATAGAAGAGTCTATCGGTGCTTTTGTAGGTTCGTTGTCAGTAGGTAAGAAACCCAAGACTTCGGTATTATTCTATTTAGGTGTGCGAGCAGATGTGGAGTTATTAGCTTTTTGGTTGTTAGGTTCAGCATATAAAGCAGGTCTTAGTGTCCATCCTTTCATTACACCTTTTAGATTGCAAGGTATCAAACAAAAACGTGAGGATTATGAAAATCTCATGTTGAGTGAGGTTGTAGTTGTTGCGTATAGTCCTTCTATGAGAGAAGATGGGTATTTAGTTGAGGATTTTGTAAGACAACGTGCTTTTGAAGGGAAGTCCACTTATGTGATTTTGACGGATGGTTCTCAGATTAACAATGTTCTTCAACGTTTAGGTTCTGAGGATAGTTACTCCTCTCGACAATATCTTTATATTGGTATCCCTCGTCAAAATAGCACTGATGAAGAGCGTGTAGCAAGAACAAATCGTGTTATTCGTAACTCAAATAAAGTGTTAGGTTTGAATATGGCAGAGGTTGAGCTAGAAGATGTAGCACCTCCGAAAGCCAAAGGGAGACCTAAATCTACGCAGTCTAAGAAACCTGTAGCGACTTTAAGTGCAAGTGAAACGAACTTGTATAAATTGTAAACTCAGAATAGGTAGGTGAGAAAACTTGAAATTAATTAGAAGTAACCAAGCAGAAGTCCAAACAGAGAATGGTTTTGTAACCACTTTGTTGGCTAAGATAGAGTTTGAGTCTGATGATGTAACTGAGCGCTTAGTTGAACACCCTAACCTTTACGGTAATGAAGACTTTGTAAAAGTTGTTGTAACGACTGACATAACGGAAGGGTCAGTAGGTTCAACTTTAACGATTATTCGTAAGGAGAAAGATTCAGAAGGTATTGAGAGAGCGCAACATTATACACATCCTATATTTGTAGATGATGAAGGGGTTATTCATTTAGACCAAGAGTTGTACTTTGAAGACACGGCTTTGGCTCTTCTTGTTCCATTTATGTCAGAGTGGTTGCAAGAGTTGGTAGCTTTAGCTAAAGAGAACTTAGCGAAGTCATTGTCAGAGAGCGCTTCAATTTCTGAGAGTGAGTCTGTTTCACACTCCCTATCGGTATCCCACTCGGAGAGTGAGTCTATTTCAATTAGTGAATCTTTATCGGCAGTAGAGAGTCAATCTACTTCTTTTTCTGAGATGACTTCTAACTCTTTGGTTGATTATAGTAATCAGTTAAATCAGTCCTTATCTACTCACCAAGCAAGTGTTTCTACTTCGGTTTCTGAGTCCTTATCAGCTTTGGAGAGTGAAGTTTATGCAAGTACCTCAGTATCCCTAAGTGAACTTGCTTCTTTGGAAACGAGTCTCCACCAAGATAGTTTAAGCGCAGTTAGTAGTTTAGTAGACTCTCAATATCAAAGTATTGAAAGTCTTGCTTTGAAATTAGAGCCGGTTCGTCTTTCTTATGAGTTGGGAGAATTAGATACAGGCGACCTTGTAGAAGGAATGGGTCAAGATATTGACCTTGAAGACTTACAAGATGAGATTACTGAGGTTGTAGAGACTGGTGGTACTAGTTTAGATTATTCAAGTGAAGCAACTGATGTTCTAACTGAGCTTTCCTTTGAACGCTCACAAGAATGGTCTAATGATGTTGTTAAACCTAGTGAACAGGTATCCCCAACTTCATCAGAAAAGCCAAAGAAACGAGGTTTCTTCAAGCGTTTGTTTTCTAGGAAAGATAAGCAGTATGAAGATTTAGTGAAAACAGTTGTTCATGAGCAACTGACTGCTGCGCAGAAGAAAGCCGATTCGGTATCCATAGATGAAGTTCACTTAGCAAACGGATCGATTAAAATAGATTTACCGAACAAATAAATAGCTAGTTAGTTAAGATTGCAAGTTGATTTGAAAGAATTTTCAACTTGCTCTCTTATTTTTATTGATTTATCTTTAATTTTGTGTTATAATAAATAAAATCTTAAATTTTAGGAGTTAGAAGAAAATGAAATTAAAAATCGTTCTTACGAAAGATGTAGTAAATACTTATGCCCCTTATGTGCGCATTTCAACAAGTAAATCAAATCCAAAAAACGGTGCAGTTCGTGTAAGTAACTCAGGCGCTCGTTGGGGTCTCTCAGGTTCAGACTTTGCTCAACTGTTTAAAGCATCCATCTTCATGTTGGCTTATTCAGTTGAAACAGTAGAGGAAATTCGTCAAGAATATGACTTGCGTAAAGATGTGGAATTTGAAGTACAAGGAATTTCTCCTATCGAGTTGATTCAGTTGTCTGAAGCTGCGGTGAATCGTGATGTACCTAAAGGTGGTCGTCCAAAACCTAAGTTTGCAAACCTTGAGGGTGATTTGATTGTGTATGGTACACAACCTCGTAAAGTTGGGGAATTGTCTCCAGCAGGGAAACCGATTAAAACAGATAAAGGAACTCTCGTAGGGGTATCCTCAGATGAGCCAAAGGCTCCGAAAGGTTCTAAGAAAGAGACTTTGAAAGTCTCTGAGAAAGCAAACAAAGAAGTTGAGAAGAAAGAAGAGGTGTCAGACGAGTCGTCTGTTCGATTTCACAACTCAGGAGAGATTGTTTTACCAAACGATTTGGAAAAAGAACTAGAAACACTTAAGTCTGATTATAAGAACTTAGAGGGTTCTTATAACACTTTAGTTGGTTCTTATAACAATTTAGTTACAGATAAAGAAAATTTGAATAAAGAGTTGAAAGGTCTTAAAAAAGACCTTAAAGCTAAAGATAAGGACTTGACTAAAGCAGAAGAACGTATCGCTGCGCTAGAGACTGAAAATAAAGGTCTTGAACTGCGTAAAACTGAGTTGCTATCTGAAAAGGTTGATTTGGAAGAAGCAAACAAAAAACAAGCTGAGTACATTCAGACTTTAGAGGAAGAACACAAAGCGAAGCTAAGTAAAATCCAAGAAACAGTTCTTGCTAAAGAACGTGAAGTGATTGACTTGAAAAACGCACAAGACGGTTTATCAAAACAACTTCAAGAGGTTCGAGCTACTTTGAACTCATTGAAAGCTGAAAAGAGCAAGAAAACAATCTTTGGTACTTTGTCAGACTTAAAAGATGCAGTAGTTGATGGTTTGAAAAACCTTTTTGGACAAAAATAAGGTACAATTAAATGGTTTCAGTTGTTGAATTGTTGTTAGTAAACGGACAGAAAGTTGAGCTACAAGCAGGAGATCAAATTACGATTGGAGAAGTTGGGGAAGACTATAAAGGTCGTTGGTGTTGCTTATCAAAGACCTCTAATAGCTCCGATATTCGCAGATTTCTAATTGGCGCACCAGATGAAGCGTTGATTAGTGTAGGTCGTAATAGGGTGTCTTTCAAGCGTTCTGATGTTTTCTCAATTAAAGACATTGAACAATCTAGCTAAATAAAGTTGATAAGGGGAGTTGGAAACATGGTACATCCTTACTACACAGAGAAAATATTGCCCTTTTTGGAGCAAAATAAAGTTGTGAATATGTTAGTGAAGACCCCCTTTATTGGTACTGGGTTTGAACTGAAAGAACTCGCTAAAACGTTGAGAGCAGATGAAGAATTGCGTTATATTACTGCTTGTAAAAGTGGTGAAGCACGTGTTTTAGTTTGTGTGACAAACTTGCGTTTGCATATTTTGGATAAAGGGTTGGTTTTGAACAAATACCAACTAACAGTAAACCTACCTCAGATTGCAAGTATACAAAGAGGTAGGGGTATCTTCTTTGGTTCTGTGGTTATTTCTGTTATGGGTTTTGATGATAACATTTACCTCACAGATTTTTGGGGCAAGGACACCGAAAATTTCCAACGTATTTTGCAAGATGCTATTACAGACTTCAATTTAGGTCGCAGTCACTTGACTCAACCAAATTATTATCAACCACAACAACCTTATTATCAACAATCAGTAGAAAGAGGGTTTCAACCTATGTATGAGTCAAACAATCCGGCTTACAATTATTTGACAGGAGAACCGTTTACGGAAGCAGAGCTTTTGGAGATGGGTCTTGACCGTTTCGGTCAACCGTTGAAGAAAGAAGAACCTCCAAAGCAACCAACTCGTCAACCAAGGGTATCCCAATCGCAAAGACCTCCTTTGCAACCACGTGTACCTAGACCACCAAAAGATGTTTCTAATATGACTACAAAAGAAAAGTTTGATGCGTTAGAACGTGGTGGTTGGTTTTAGAATGAAATAATGTTTGTAAATGGAACAAAATTAGAGAGGAGATTTGCTTTTAGTGTTTGAAGATAAAGAGCTTTGGGAACTGATGTCCGAAGCAGAAGGTACGGAGTCTGCTTATGTATCAGACATTACACCTTCTGAGATTTCAGATAAAAGCCCAGAGGTTCAACTTGAGTATTATGAAAACCAAGTGATGGGGTATCTTCTTAGAGACTTCGACTCTCTAAGAGGTCAGATGGGTCGTTTGCAGAACGACTATTTCCGTAATGAGAACTATGTACTTTATTCTATGTTGAAGAAAGTACAGATGGAGAGAGGTTTATTACTTGATATAGACTACTTGAAGGTTTATTTGCAAGCTAACGCTTCTGAAATTGCACAAGACACTGACCGTATTCAGTTTGAGTCTTATGTGAGTGAGGGTTCAACTGCGATTGAAGGTTTGTTGGTTTCTGTAGTAGAGGTTTACCAAAAATACCGCAATCCTTCATTCTTGAAAGAGCCAACTTTTGAGGATGCTTTGACTCGCTTTAAGTTGGTTTACGCTAAATTAGCGGTCAATGATACTTTACAGCAAGCTTCGATTGCACTTACGAATCCTATTCGTTCACAGAGAAAAACATTCTTCGGTATCGAAGGTGCGCTTGATTTCTTATCACAGAAAGTAAATAGTATTAAAGCTTCACTAGGTAAAGAGAATTCTTATCAACTTGTCTGTGCTTCTGATATTGATTTTGAGGAAGAAGATTCTCGCAGACCTACTTTGCTTTCCAACTTACAACACTTACCTACATTGAGTGCTACGATTGGTGGTATTTATACCAACACATTTGCAGTCTTTGCAGCACCAGAGAAAGGGATGAAGTCAAAATTTGCAGTTCGTCTGTCTCATGAAATTCTCCTAAATGGTTTTGGTATTTGCTTTTGGGGAAAAGAAGGTGGCGCTGGCAAAGTAATGGCTGAGTTACGTGCCACTCACTTCGACTATTACTATAATGTACAAAGAGGTCAAAACTACGAAAAGATAGCCGGTATCGACATTCAACGTGGAACTTTAGATAGCTCTGTAGCAGAACTTGAAAAAATTTCACGGATGGACTTGGTAAGTAATCCGAATTATGGTAAAATATATTTACCAGATTATCCGTTTGAATTGGAGTCAGTTGAAACTGTTCTCCGAGTAGCAGCAGAGGAAAAAGAGTGTAAGTTTGTAGTCATTGACTACGCACAAGCGATGGATAGCAGTCAATACCCAGATAAGAAAACCATGTTAGAAAAGTTGTCTATACGTTTAGAAACTTTGAAAGGGTTATTGGATATTTGTGTTTGGCTACCTTCTCAGTTGGCGACTGATGTTATTCAAGACTTAGGTAAGGGTATCCACCGTGAATTGCGTAACGTCACTGCGGACTCAAAAGAGTTGACAAAATCAGCCGATTTGAACTTGATGCTCTATACCAATGATGCTATGTCGGCTAAGAATATTGCTAAAATGTACTTACTTCCCTCGCGTTTAGCGGGAGAGATGGCTCCACTTTCGGTATTCACGGATAAGGTTGCAAATAATGTAATTGAGATGAAAGACCAAGTGATAGAAATTCGCAATGGAGAAGCTGTCGTCTTGGATATTGAGGATGTGAATGTCTAAGTTTGAAATATGTGTGAGTGTAGGTGACTTGGCAAAGTTCTTTAGGGTATCTGATGATTTTGTTCGGTCTCAGGCTCAATTTGAAGTGTTAAAAGTAAAAGGTGGTTTAGAGGTTATCTCTAAGGAAACTTACCCTCGTTTAAGTAAGGTGTTGTATTCACAAGCACCTTCTTTGTGTGTTTATACTTTAGAAAAAGTAGTAGAGCAGTTGAAAGAGGTTTATGACAGGAAAGAATTTATTGATAAATTTTTGGAGTCTGAACCTACTGCGATTGTGAAAGATTTGTTTACAGGTACTTGGTACTATTGGTCAGATAGTCTAACTGATGAATACTTTCAATTTGTGCAAGACTTACAAGGTAAGTTAGACTATTCCTTGGAAAGAGTAGCTAGTAAGTTAGAATTGAGTCCAAGTCAGCTTTATTCTTTGGTTCGTTACTTAGATTTGCGTTTAAGTAATATTGTAGGTGCTAAGTCTAAGAAGAAAGTGTACATTTTACCTAGTATTACTTATGCTACAGTTTGTGCCTTTTTAACTCAGCATACGTTAGTAAGTTTAACTCTGTCAGAACGTAGCCGACTCTTCTCAATGGGTATTTCCCCTTTGCAAGTCAAAGGAGTTGGAACTTTTGTGGAAACTTCGGTTTTAACCTATTTGAGAGGTACAACTTCAAATGAAAGTATTGAGCTAAATGGTTCTTACTATATTTCTTACAATTCATTCTTGACTAAGTTTGGTTTACAACCAACTGATGTTTCAAATGCGTTCAAATCAGCTATTGTTGGTAAAGAGACAGGTAGTGAGGACTTTGTACCTTATGATTTTGTAAGACATTTAGATAAGGTTATGAACTTAGGTTCGGTATCTGATGCTCGTTTAGGTGCTTTGATTTGCTTAGGGTTATTAGAGAAGTCAGATTTAGAGACTGTGCTTTCTGTTTCTGAGTTTCGTAGTTTATACAATCGAGTATTTGCACTGAAGTTGTTCCCTTTAAACAAAGCGAGTTATAAGTATGTAGCTGAGGGTTCAAAAACAGAGGTCTTTCAACATTTGCAATTACCTTTTTACTCAAAAGAGTTATTCGTAGAGGTCTTGAAAGATACTTTAAGAGGTTTACCTTTGGATCGAACTTATCGAGGTTACTTTAATGTTTACCGTCTAGTTGAATTTTTGAAAGTTGCGAATAACACTTATGATTTGCCTATATTCATTAACAATACAGATGGTGTTCCAAGTGTAGCTATGAACAAGAAGAGTTGGAACTCCTTGATTTCGGTATCCTCAAATATCTTGTTAGCTCCAAGTGATGATGTTTCTGAGGATTTATTGAGTGCCTATAACACATGGGAAATTTTAGAGTTTGAAAAAGTGAGAGGGGAGGTTGAGAGAGTCTTGTATGGTGAGTAAACAGTTTACAAAGGAAATTTTAGACCAGTTTGTAGAAGATTTCTATGACTTGTTTATGGAAGGTGTCTTGGAGTTTACCAACAAGTACACTATTTTGTATAAAGAGGAGTTAGATAGTAGCGAAGCTCGTTCCGTAATTGATTTAGGTTTAGCGTATGATTGGCTTTGGGTTGCTGATATTGAAGGGACTCCTTTGGTTTACATTGAGGTTGTAGATTTGGTAGTGCAAGAACACTTACTACAACACTACACAAAGCAGCTTGGGTATCAGGATGCGCAAGCAGTTGTCACAATTAAAGAGTTGAAAGACTTATATTTAGCAGAAGTTGTTCGTTTCTTGAATTACTTACCTAGTTTAATTGGGGAACAAAACGACTTAAAACCCTTTGCAGTAGCTAGTCTTGTAGATGAACAACATTTACGACTAGATAAACGGTTAGTTCCCACTTTCCATTTGTCTTTAACTGAGTTGTTCAAATTGTTAGAGAGTGTGCAACTTCGCCCTTATGGTTTTTGGGAAGGTCAAGAACACCACAAATTCAAAGAACCTAAAGGTTACTTTGAAAATCCACTTAGCGGTATCCGAGTTGATGAATTGGTTTCAGCAATTTTTATACGAGGTGTTTATCCTAAGAGAAAGTCGGTGCATGACTGATGCAATACGATTTTTCAAAATTGAACCAACCTTATTTGTTGGATATTTTAGACTCGTATGTAGGTTCTCACGAGATTACTTATTTAGAGGGTTCGGAGTCTACTATGCTTTATGTTGGTGAGTCTATGTTATTTATAGTTGCAGGCGGATTCATACAGTATGTAAGTGGTGCGCCTAGTTATTTATCTAAACGGAATATTGATTTAATTGTGGATAAGTTGCAGTCAGCTCTTACATTACATTGTACGATTGTAGGTGATGTTGAATGATTGGTACTTCAAGAGTAAAACGAAGAACAGTTAAGGCTTCTTATCGTCAGTTGGAAGAACAGTTGCTTTACCATAAAAATTTTATTGGACACTTTGATGTAACGATTTCAAACTACTGGGACGTTGTGGTTTGTAGACACCAACCTCGTTATTCTGAGTATAGGTTTAGTGGTGGTAACAGCCGTGTAGTTTGCCCTTTCCATGAGGATTTAAAACCTTCTCTCGGTATCGTCAAAGACGGTGAAACCGGCATTGAGATTTTCAACTGCTTTGGTTGTGGTGTGAAGGGTACAATTATTGGTTTTCATAAGTTGTTTGCAGAGCAATACTTAGGTGAACGATACCCAAATGGTTTTGGTTACTTACAGAGTTTAGCTAAACTTTATGGTATTGAGTTAACTGATACGATTGTAGAGGTTCAAGAAGAGAAGTCTAAGTTCGACTTTTCAAAAGCTCCTCCTTACACAGTTTCTATTCATAGAGAAAATGTGGAGACTTTAAAAGAGAAGTTTAACCAAGGTTCGTTATCTTTAGATGGTTTAAAAGCTCAGTTGACCTTGATAACCAATAAGGTTCTTGAAGTTAAGTCAACTAAGAAGAGTACAGAAGAAGGAGGAACAACTTAATGTTTACATTTGATATGGCAGAGTTTGATGGTTCTCCTTGTTTTACTTACTTAGACTACTTCAAAGAGGGGTCTGAACGCTTTGATTTAGATAGTGTTTTGGCTTTAGACTTGTCTAAAACCTCCACCGGTATCGCCTATTGGAATGGTCAAACTTTAGAGACTTTTAATCTAAAAAGTAGCATAAAAGACTTAGATACTCCTTATTCTGTAGGTCTTCGGATGCAAGAGTTGAAAGACTTTATCTTAGTAAAGGTTTTAAAGGGTCAAATAGAGCTTGACATGTTGTGTGTGGAAGAAGCCTTGTTAGGAAACAATGCAAAAACTTCTTCTGTAGCTTATGCTTTAAATTTCACGCTCGATTACTTGTTAGCGGAAGGTGTGTTAAAAGCTAAACGGTTCTTTAGGGTATCCAATAAGACTTGGAAAGCTACCTTGCGTTCTGAAACGGGTATAGCACCTTTAAAGAAAGCAGTTTGGTCGAAAGATAATGCTGAAAAAGAAGAGATTCTACTATGCTTGCAAGAGTTAGCACATCCTTGGGCGACCAAGTGGAGAGACTATGACTCTTTTGAAGTTTATCTAAAAAGCGGCTACCAAGACCAACTAGATGCAGTTGGTTTAGCAATCCATTGTGTGAAGACTTATGGTTTAGATGAAAAACCTCAAGTGTTAAGTCGCAAGACCACAGTTAAAGTTTATACAGACAAAGAGAAAGCTGAGAAGTTTGTAAAATACCCACTCGAAAGAGTTAGCGGTATCCCCAAAAATCAAATTCACACGTGGGTTGATACTTGCGGAAAAGACGAGGTTGAGTCTAAATCTTATATTTTAGAAACTCCTTCCCTTGGTCGCTTTGGTGTAAAAGCAGAAGTATTTGAAGAGTCTGACATGTATTACATTGTGGTCAATGTAGCTTTGGTTACAGTTTAAAAATAAAAGCGGTTTAGGTCATTAGAATACAAAGCTTTTTAGCTAGAAAGTAGGTCTATATGGCACTTGGTTCTAAGACAGAATTGATAAGACAAGCCTTTCTCTATTTGTTTGGGGAAGGTTACGAAAACAGATTAACAAAGTTCCCAGACGATGAGGTTTTTCCTCAGACTATTAAACACTTTGACAAAGATGGGCTTCATTACTTAAACTCTGAAGTCCAAACTGTTCAAGTCTCAAACGGTCAAAGTGAAGCACAAGTTACAGTTTCTTGTGCTATGTGTCATTTGTGCGGTTCTTTGTATGGTAAAGTGGAAGATATTCATTACGTTTTGGAATATCAACCCACACAGTCAGGTCAAGCCTTGATACATGGTTTGAACCTGAATACAACAGAAATGTAGAATAGGAGAAGTTTATGGAGCAACATGTTTCCAGTATTCGAGCAGAAGTTTTAAGACAACTCATAGGGGTATCCGGAGGGTGGTTCGTCCGTATTGTCCTTGTATCCGTTATGTTTTGGCTTTCCTTTTACGTTTATGAATCTTTGGTAGATGGTTCGTTCAGCAGTCGTTTATCTTTATTGAAACAAGCTTTCTTTAAAGGTACAAAAGAGTTTAAAGTCAAAACAATTTCAACTGCACCTTTCTTGTATTTCCTAGTAGGTATGATTTTACTAACCGCAGGTTACACATTAGGTTATAATATTTCGAACAACTATATCAGTGGTGAGATTACCTTGATTACAACGGTTTCAAGAATTACCAACTTCTATGCTTTGACAGTTTCAGTCATTGAAATGATTTTGATGGCTTGTACGGCTTTGGTATTCTTGTCTGCCGCAAGTTCAATTCGTAAGAACGGTCGAGAGGTTTACCAAACTAGTGCATTAGCTAAGTTGAATATTAACTTATTACGTTTGTTCCGACTTTTCGGTATCATGACAGTCGTAGCACTAGGTATTGCTTCAATGGTATTTTGTTATTTAGTGATTAAATAGTAACTGGCAAGGTTACTATTTTTCTTTTTTCTAAGTTTGCTTTAGTTATTGCAATTTGGTATAAAAAATGGTAAACTGACAAAAAGTAAATGAAAGTGAGGTTGACCTTTCTTTGCAAACAAAAATTGAAGTGTCCCCGTTCTTAGGGGTTGTACCAAGTGCAGTTGAAATTGGTACTAGATTAAAAGAATTATTAAATAAACGAGAAGAGTTAGTCAACACTTTAGATAAAGAATTAGCTAATGGAACATATAGTCAACACAGAGTGGTATCCTATTATTTGCTCGAAAAAGAGTTACAGTCTTTAAGAGAGCAATTATTGTTAAGAGCAGAAGATACACCTTTAGGTAGAGACTACTTACAATACCGAGATATGTTGAAAGCTCGCTTACCAAAAGGCGATACTTATTTGGTTGAAGAGAGTCAAAAGATGGCTCAACTTCCGTATCTAACTAAGGCAGAGCCTTTCTATGATGATTATGTGAGCTTGTTAGAGTTAGCTGCGAAAGATAATGTAGAGCTTTATGTGGAAGTCTTTCTAAGCAACAACAAAGTTTCTTTAGTTTATGAGCATGGTCTCTTTCAACGTGCCATTTCTTTGGAAGAGGGACGAGAAGGTGTGGATTGTACACGCTTAGTTCTTCCTTATTTGGAGAGAAGAGGGTTGACAACTTTAGTTGACTTAGCTCAAATTTCAAAGAGTGCTATTTGTGGTTATTTGTATACCTCGATTGTTGAAGAGGATTTGACTCCTAGTATGAGCTATACGAAGTTAGACTTAACACCTCAGTTGATTTCGACTATTCGTTTTTATGCTTCTGAGTATATTGAGTTTGGATTGAATTTTGCAAAACGTGATGATGAGTGCAAGTTTGTACAAGACTTAGGTTTTGACACTCTTCCTTATATCCGTTATAACTTAGAAGCAGACCAAAATATCAACTCGATTGTAGAAGATTGGGTATCTCTTCTTGAAGACCTCGCTGATGTAAGTGCTTTATCAACGAACTTGAGAATCAGTGTGGCAAGTCATCACAGTCAAAAATTTAAAGAATTTGGTTTTGATAGCGTAGTGGTTAACCCAATCTTATGGTCTGTAAATCCTCAGAAAGCGAAGTTACAATACATTCATTGGAAACAGACTTTAGAGGGGTTAAAACCTTTTGCGGTCGTTTCTTATTTAGATGTAACGGCTCAGTTTGAGGTTGATGGTAGTGCTTATTTCGGTTTCTATGACTTTGCAAACAACAAACCCAAGTTAGTAGAGAGTAGCTTAGATTTAGGTCTGCATGGGAAGAACAGTGAAGATTTAGGTATTGAGATAGCAGGTCACACGGTATTAGAGTTACCGTTAGAGAGTCCGTTAGATATTCTAGTATTAGGTTTGAAACCTGAAAGTCCGATTTATTTTTGGTCGTCATCAGAGTTAGGAATAACTACAGTGTGCGATGTTAACGGTCGGTCAGTAGATCAGTTGTTGAGAAAGTAGGCTAAAGTGGATAAAGATAATTTATGGGGAGACTTGGATGATTTAGAAGTTGGTGTATCTTCAAGTCAAGAACAAGCTCCAGTTGGAGAAGAAGTAGCACCTTATTCAGAGGTTGGAGAAGAAGTCGTAGAGTGGTCACCAGAGGTCTCAGAATCGCCCACAGTCGATTTAGAAGAAGTAGGTGGGGAAAATATCGACTCAGAAGAAGAACGTGATACAGAGCAAATGGAGACTTCTGAGAACATTTCTGATTTAGATGACTTAGAAGTAGAAACACCAGTAGATATTGTAGGGGTATCCGAAACTCCTTCGGTACTTAGTCCATTTGAAGATATTGATAAGATTTTAAGTGGGTTGAAATACGACCGTGAGTTGCGTATGGATTTACCGATTGAATCTATTGTCATTACAGAGTTTGATAAAAAAGCTCGTTTTGCAACGAAAAACGGTTTGACTGCTTCGATTGAAGATTTTGGCAGAGTATTAAACCCTATTGATGTTTTGGCTTTACCTTCTGTAGATGGTGAAGAAATTGAAATGTACACTTTGATTTCAGGTCTCCGTCGAGTTTATGGTGCATCTCGTAACGGTTACAAAACTATTCCAGCTTTTGTGTGGCACTTTGCTGATTATGAGAAAGCACAACGTTTAGTTCCTTTACTTGGTTTAATTCTAAATAAGCAACAACAACACAATTACCAAGAGATTTGGAACGGGCTTTCTACCTTGGAACACGAATATGGCTTGAAGTTTTCTCAAATTGAGCGTTTGTACCCTTATTTGGAGAGTGGAGACGTTCTGAAATTGAAAGAGGTCTGCAGTGAATCTGATACTTACCCAGAGCCTATGACGGAGTTATTTGCAGGCAAGTACACTTTAGATAAAGCTTATAAAGAGTTGGTAAAACAACGTAAAGAACGTGATGTACTTGAGGAAGAAGACCACAAGGGTATCCTCTCTTCAACCGAACTTGGTAAAGAAGCAGTTGTATCTGATGAAGAGAGTGGTTCAAGCTCTGAGGGTGGTTCCGAGGAAAGCGAAAACTCAGCTAACAACAAACTGAGCGCCCAAGAGGTAGATGAGCTTCTTGAATTAGCAGATAACTCTATGGATAACTTGACTTTAGAGAGTGCATTAGAACAAGCAGATGCAGTAGATAAGGGTATTGTTCAAGACCGTAAAGGTGACGGAGATGATGATTTAACTCCAGAGGTTAAGAACAAGATTAAGGCAAGAGACAAAATGGTTTGTCAGTGTTGCTCTAAAGACAAGGTTGAAAACCAAGGTGCTTTCTTGTCTCAGTTAGTGGTTCACCATAAAGTACCAGTTCACGCAGGTGGAACAGATGATGAGAAGAACTTGATTACTTTATGTATTGGTTGCCACCACTTGTTGCACACTATGGAAAAAATGGGTACTCTTACGACTGATAAAGAGCATTTAGACACTATGGATGAAGAGTTCCGTAGACGGATTTTAAATGCTTGGTCTCTCGCTTATATTGCAATTAAAGCAGGGGAGAAGAAAGGCTATTCTCGTAAGGAAAGAGCTAAGAAAGCTCAAGAAAGTCTAGGTCATAAATTCCCCGGACAAGACATTAAGAATGACTTAGCTCTAAGAACTGCCTTAGATGTAAGTTCAAAATAAAATTTGATGATTAGGTAGGTATGCGGGATTTTTCCGCATACCTTTTTTGATAGTAAGTAGATTATATCGAAAGGTTTCTTGTTAGCCATGAAATTACATAAAAATTTACTGCGAGACCGTTTCGCAAATGGTGTGGGGGTATCCATCACTTACAATCCAACCAACGGTGAGCGCTTTATTAAGTCTTTGTTTAACGCTTTAAATAAGACAAATACCGACAGAGCCTTTGTAGTGGATGATGTCATGCAAAAGTTGGTTGCCTATTTTGACAAAACCAACTTGGACTTTTTTAGCACTGAAACAGGTGGAAACCAACCAGACCTAGAACTCCGTCAAATTGGTGTAGTGTATCGTCATTCTCCAAATGAAGTTCCTACTATGGAGTTAAACTCTGATGAGAAAGTTTGGAGTGAGGAAGAACGTGAGTCTTACATTGGTCAGATGAAGAGGTTCGCTATGAATGGGTATGCTGACTGTGAAAATGGCATTTTCTATACTTATGTCTACGGTTGGTTCAATAAAGAAAAAGAAGATTATGAGCATATTTTCTTTATTAGCAATGATGCTGAACCAAAGACTCGTTCTTCTCACTATAAAACGCTTGTCCAAAAACTTTCTATCACTCGTTCAACTGGTTTTAACCATTTCTTTAAGTATAGGTTTAGTATTTATTATGCACCACAACTGTCCTCAGTTTTGGACTTCTTAGATTTGATTACAAAAGAAGTTGTAGCTACAAAATTGAAGAGTTGGGTAGATTTTAACTCACAACAATTTATAGCAGGTTATGATGCTTCTAAGAACAAAGATAAATACACCACTCGGTACCCAAACTTACCACAAGACCGTCAAAGTAACGAGTTTAAAGAGGTTGTAAATCAGAACTCGCTGAACTTGATTTATAAAGCCTTTATGCGTAGTTTAGGTAACTACTTGTTAGGTTCATCGGCTAAAAATAAGACTATGTTGAAAGTCATGGCAGAGTATTTGTATGAGTTGTACTTGGACGACTTCAATATTACTCTTATGGAAGAGTATGATAGAGTTCAAAAATCGGACTACGCTAAGTCTTTTGAAACAAAGCGTAACATCCCAACTAAAATTCAAGCTGCTATGGACTCAACGAAGTTCTTAGAGTATGGTTTCGGTTTTGTAGAGTTCGATGAGCAATTTGACTTAGAAAAACTACCTGATATTGAAGAGCAGTGGGGGTTGATTCATAAAGCTTTACCACACTCAGAGAACAAACCGGAGTTGCGTTTCCGCAAAATTGAGCATCGAAAAGCTCATGGTGTGTATTTCCCAGCTTTTGATTGTATTACCATTAGTGTTCGTAACGTTAATTCTATGCTTCATGAATATGGACACCACATTGACTTTACTTATGACAAAGACCAAAACTTATCTATGTCTGATGAGTTCCGTCCAATTCTTAAAGGGTATCAACGTAATTTGTCGGACGGTGGAGTTTATAAAGGTTCTATGTTGAACTACTTCTTAACTCCAACAGAGGTTTTCGCACGTGCTTTTGAGATTTACTGTGTGACGGTACTACCTAGAGTGAGTTTTACAGAGAGTTTAGCTGATTATGATAACAAATTTGAGTATTTGTGGTTAATTAACAATACTGAAGAGGTATTGAATTACTTTGACACCAAGTTCCCTCACATAAGAGAAGAAGTAGCGAAAATACAACAAAATGAGAAGTCTCCTAATTTAACCAATTTAACGGAAGACACACAAGAAGAAGAACTTGCACCAAACCAAGTAAAAGCAGGTGGTTTTACTGTTACGATTGAAGAGACTGGTGGAAAATCTGAGCTTGAAGGAAAAGAACTCATTCCAGTAGGTCGAGATGTAAACGGTATTTTATCTCATGAGATTGTAGAAAAACCAAGTAAACAAGCAGAAGACTTATATAACGGTATCTCCATTTCGGATGAGATTTTGGAAGATGGTTGCTTAACTGAGTTTGCCTTTTTACTTGATCCAATTTCATTCTCTGATGGTACTAAGTTTGGTGGGGTTGTTTACTTAGTTAAAGATAGCAAAGGTGTTATTTATCATACTTTCCGAGTAGAAGAGCCTCATTTTTCACTAATTGAAACAACTATCAATCAACTTCATGATGAGTGTATCCTTGACGCTGAGAAGAGTTATATGACAGTAGGAGATTTACTTCATAATAAAATTAAGAAATACGGAATTTCTGTTCATTCACTAACCAAAGGTATCGCCTCTCTGCGCTTTGCAGATTTCAAAGATAAGGACTTTGGTTTAACTGAGGAATATCAAGTCCATCAAGTCAATCGTTTGTTTGGTGAGTTAGCTAAGTCTTATGCAAATTACCTTGAAAAATTAAGTCATAGAGCTGATGATAAAGAATTAAAAGCTTTATTCAAACAAAAAGCACATGAAGAAATTGCGAAAGACTTTGATATTTCAAGAGAGGTTTGGAATTTTGACTCTGTACTTTCAGAATACGATGAAGCGATTTTTGTGGAGCATTTACCTAACAACAAAGACTTAGTGAAGAAAAATGCTCGTCTTGTTACGAATTTATTTATTTACTTGTATCCAAACTTAGGGGGTTCACATGCTGACTATATGAGTGATGCTGTGTTTATAGCTTTGGTAAATAATGATCTATCGGTAAGTCTTTATCTGACGGATGAGTTAAAAGAGTTGGTAAAAGCTAAAATCAATGAGTCTGCTTTGAACCCACAAAGAGCTTTTGATGATTTGGCGAAGTATGGTTTAGATTTAACAATTGAGGTGTAAATATGAATAATCTAGTAAGAAGATTTGTAAATAAGTGTGGTGAACGTATTGATTTAGCTAAAACGATTTACACTACTGCACACCCTTTTGATAATGCAGATGTATCTTTTAATTTAACAACCTTTGTTCACGGTTATGAGCCTATTGAAGATACTTCTCCGTATGAGAGCTTGGTTGCCTTTGTAGATGATAAATTAGATTTAGGGTCTTATGGTAAGTTATTAGGGGAGTCAGTAGCTTTAGGTTGGACTGAGCTAGACTTTGCGGTATCCATTAGTGAGCGTTTATTTAAAGAAAAGAACTTGGTAGCTTTTCCTATCTTTATCGGTCGTTTAGATAATCAAGTTGCTTATTATTTCCGAAGTTCTGAGAGTTATTCAGATTGGAGAGGTTCTTTCGTAGGTTTTGCATGGTTAGATAAAGATGAATTGAAATCTCGATTTGATATTTCTCGTTTAACACAAGCTAAGTTGGAATACTTACAGAGAAGAACACAAGAATACTTAGATGTTTATAATGCTTACTTAAATGGTAAGGTTTATGACTATGTGGCTTATGACAATTTAGGAGAACAACTTTCCGAAGGTTTCTTGTTTTACGATTACGGTTTTGAGAATGACTTTATTGAAGATATTGTGATGGATGCTTGTTGTTTGGAAGATGAAAGTTTTAAAGAAGTTGAAGTATGTTGAGGTGTGAGTTATGGAAAAAGAAGTTTACTTTGAGTTGAGAAACAACTCTGGCGACATAATGACAATTTACAGAGACGAGCCAAATGTTGTTCCGTTGAGTGAAGAGTGGACTCGAACTTTGTGTAGATATTTCACATGGTTTCCTGAGTTTACTTCAATACAACCTCATAGATATCCAAAGATGGCTGAATTTATAGATGATTACATTAAGGTTGGTTTTACAGAACAATTACGTTTGAAGAGTCGTGATTTAATAGAGTTTGTAGATAAGATGGTTGAATCTTTCTATAAGACTGCTAATGTTTATGCAGTTCCATTATTTAGTGAACCTACAATGTCTTTAGACTACTATCCAACTCTTAAATTTACAACTGAATATGAACCACATAGAGACTTTGTAGGTTTCGCTTTTGCAACACGTGAAGAAATTTACCGTTGGTATAACACTAAGCGTATTACAAAATCTATTGAGCGTGATATTTTAGATATGGTAAACTATGTGTTAGCAATTTATAATGAATATCTAAAAGGCGCAACTTACCACTATATTATTAAAACCGCAGAAGGTACTGAAATCGACAGAGGTATTGACTTCTATGAGCTTGATGGTGATACGGATAAGATGTTAGAGTTGATGTTGAAAGATAGTTCTGTGTACGATACCTCTTTTGTTGAGATTTAAGTAAAAGAGAGGTTTTCCTTTCTTTTCATTTATTACTTACAAGGAAAGACTTGCAAATGTTTTCAAACTTTGCTATACTTTCTTTATTATTATTAAATTAGTTAGGAGTTCCGATTATTATGAAATCGAGAAAAGAGATTAAAAAGCAAGCCAAACAGATGATTGCTAAAGACAATTTATGGTTGGCTCTAGGTTTACCATGTTTGGTACTTGTTTTAGTGCAGTTAGCTTTTGCATTTAACGAAGGTGCCACAGGGGTATCTTCAGCCATTTCTGGACTAGCTTTGCTCTATGAACTATGTGCAAGCCTTTATGTCTTTGACATTTTAACGAAACAACACCCAGTAGGAAAACAACTAGGTCGTAAGATTTCGGACATGTTTGGTAGTCTGACTGCTCACACCTTTAAAATTGGTTTACTAGTTGGTTTTATGATTGGTTTGTGGTTCTTCTTACCTTATATAGTCGGTATCGGATTGATTGTCGCTGCTTTGGTATCAAATAGCTTTGGTTTACTATTTTGGTTAGGTATTGCTTTATTGCTATTCGGTGGTTTCATTGGGTTGGTAAAAACTTATGACTACGCATTAGCGGTTTACTTAGCTAAGACAAATGAAGAACTTGGTTTGTTTGCGCTACTTAAAGAGAGCAAGCAGAAAATGAAAGGTCACAAGTGGACATTGTTCGTTCAAAACCTTAGTTTCTTCTGGTGGGGGTTAGGTGTCTTTGCGACAGGCGGTTTACTTGGTTTGTATGTAACCCCTTATGTGATTGCAGCAAACACCATTTTCGCAACTGAGGTTTTGGGTATCGGTACTTCGGATAAAGCGGAAAAAGACCTTGAAGTATTTTAAAATAAACGTTTAAGGAGAACAAAAGTTCTCCTTTTCTTGATTTATAAGGGTTTTTGTGGTATAATAAAAGAAAATGAAATGAGGTTTGAAGATAATGAAAGTAAGCAAAGAAAAAGCAATCGCAACTTTTACTTATCCGTATCAGTCTTATGGAATTAGCTTTGCGCTTGATGAGATAAATTATGAAGAGCTTTATGAAGCTTTTGCAGCTTATTGCACTCACTATAGTGGTTTTGCTCGTTCAGTATTTAAAGATGATTCATATTACGGTTGGGTGACTAAATCTAAAGAGACAGTTAGAAGTCGAATTGATGATATTTTCAATCAAGTTTTGGCTTTGGAAACTGATATTGGTGGTTTCTATAAGTATGGTACGATTAAAGCAGAGAATGGAGTAATTGTAAATGTCTACTTTAGTAAACTCTCAGACACGGAGTCTCGTGTAGTTAAGACAAATGGTTTTGCGGCACCTTTAATTTGCTTTGAAATTGACATTACATACGGTGAGGAAGAATCAATAGAACATTGCTTTAAATTGACTGTCACAAAAGAAAAAGACCTAAAAGTAGGTCTACCAGATTGGAAATAGTGCTTATGTTTAAATTATCAAACGGAGAGACTTATTCTCGCTTAGAAATTTACTGTTTTGATGAGTTGTTAGGTTATATCACTAAAACCTCCAAAGGGTATCATTTCACACTTGTGAAGTCCGAAACGATACATCACAAGTTCACTTTGCTTAATTTGAGCGAATACTCTACCTCAGAAGAAATAAGAAAGTGGATGAAAGAGCATTTAACTATAACCGATTCACGCGCCAACAGAAGTGAGTGTTACCCAAGTTGGTGTCGCACTATGGAAGATGAGATTTCGGTATATTCTTACTTTCTCGACTGTGATATGAGGGGGTGGAAATATGTTTAAACCAACCTCAAAATTAGGGTATCAATCTAAACACACTTCTCCAAATGGGGGTTGTTGGTACAAAGAAGATTTACGAGGTGGAGAAGCCTTAGCTGAAGTTTTGGTTTCTACATTTCTGAGGTCTTGTAACTATATGACCTCTAAAGATTTTGTACTTTATAATTTTAAATATAGTAAACCCAACTCAATAGATTTAACTACTTGTGTCTCTCCAAACTTCTTACAAAAAGGGGAGCAGTTTATTTCGTTTAAAGACCTTTTAACTATGACTTCGTTTTCTGAAGTGAACTTAGTAGATTTTGACTCCAAACTAGACTTTATTGACTCCGTTTTCCAACAAACAGTAGGTCAGTCTTTTAGAGAAGAAATGTTGAGATTACTAACTTTAGATGCGATGTTTAGAAACACAGATAGACACCTCTCTAATTTCGGTATTATTTTAGCTCCTAACGGTTCTATTCGGTTCGCTCCTATCTTTGATAACGGACTTGCTTTAGGGGTCTCAGAAGGTGCTTATTTCGATTTAGATAACCTCATAAAAGGTTTCGGTTATAAAATAAAGCCTTATGAACTTTCGGTATCCACACTTTCGTCTTATATCAATCCAAGTTATTTCCAATTTGATGTTCGTTACTTTGTTGAAACAGTGGATAAAAATATACCTAAATCCAATTTATTGTTAGGATTTTTAAATTTATTAGTTAAATACTATCCAAAGGATTGCAACAATATAGACACCAAAAATACGTTAGAGTCAATTTTTGGAGAATTTACAAAGAAAAGATTTTTAGAAAGTTAGGTAAAACAATGTTATACGAGGATTTAGATAGACTGATAGAAGAAATTCAAGATAAAGTCAACAAGATTAAGTCCACAACTTCGATTGAGTCTGACGAAGTAATCCTTGCTATATTAGGAAACATGACTGAAACGGTGAAAGTTTCGGACTAATAGTTTGATGTCCTTGACAAACCTCACTTGTTCTGCTAAACTACTTAACAGAATACAAAACACAACACAATTAAAGTGAGTGAACTTAGGTTCTCACTTTTCTTTTGTTTTGTTGCACAAATCAAGGATTTGTGGTAAAATAAATGAAATTGACCGTTATAAAACAAATAGAAAGGAGATAACCATGTCAACAGTAATTACAGTAAAAACGTACACCCAAGCAACTGTAGGAGACCCTTGTGCTTGGTCCGAGCTTTCAACGTTTACAACAGATAGCTTGTACGATGCTATTTTCACGCATTTCAATCAAATTGATGATGTAACTTTAAGGGTGTTCCTTAGTGAATTAAATCGTTATGGTTCCGCAACTTTGCAAAGTGCTACAGTCTTAGTGAAGATTAGCTATACCGGAGCATTTCCTGAGAAAGATTGGTAAATAGATGAGTGTAGAACATAGATTAAAAGAAGTTGGAATTTCCTCAGAAGTAGGGTATCTTTTCCCAAAAACATGCAGTCATTGTAATGTACAATATGAATTGAGCTTGGATTTATCCGTCTTAAAATGTCCTAACCCTTTCTGCAGAGGATTGTACTATCAACGTGCAGTAACCTTTTGTGAGGTGCTAGGTCTAACTCAGTTTAGTTATAGTTTTTTTGAGCGTTTAGTGACTGAGTTTGATTGGAAGTCTGAGTTTATTTCTGACTTTTACAACTTAGATAAAATTTCAGTTGAGATTTCGGATAGTGAATTTCAATCTCGATTTGACTTGTTTAAGTCTGAGTTGCAAAAGGTAAAAGAGAGCTTAACTTTAGAACAGTATTTAACCTCATTAGCTCTTCCTCTGATTGAAGATGTTATTCCAACTATTTGTGATCGATATGAAAACTTAGAGGAATTTTACGCAGAATTAGATATTGTATTGGACTTTGATGGTTATTTGACTATTTTTGGATTGAGTATAGGTTCTGAGGACTTAATAATGCGGTATCTTGAAATTTTCAACGTTTACCGAAGAGACTTACTTGGGTATAAAATATAGTTTAGACAGATTAGATTGGTGGTGAGATTAACATGATGCTTGTAGTTGATAAGCGTTATGTGGTTTTAGAGTGGAAAACGACAAACCCTAACGTTTATATTGAGGATACTGTGGATTTACAAACACGAATTGACTTAACTCGTAAATTGAATCAAGGTGCTTATGATGTAGTTGTAGAACCAATACCGGAAGGTGTATTAAAAGATTTGGTGCATGAAAAAGTAACGGTCTTGGTTGTACCAACTAAGGCAACTATGGTGTACTATGAAAGAACAGGGAAAATTCCTGAGTTTTTATTTGTTGAAAGTATTTTGGGTGGTTAATTAGTGGTTAAATTAGGTCAAAAAGGTCAAGAACTCTTACGGTATCTAACTGCATTTTTCGATAAATATGTTGAAGGGGAGGGTTCTTTAAGCGTTCAAGTCAATTCTGAGGATAAGACAAAAGAACAAGCTTTATTTTTAGAAGAGAACCAAAAACTCATCAAGTCGGTAGGTTTATTAGATACCAAACATTCAGTAAAAGATTTAGGCATGTCCAAACGAGAGCGAGAATTGGAAGGTTCTTTTTACACTCCTTTGTTTTGGGGTCGTAAGGCTCATGAACTCCTAAGTGATATTCCAAATTTGGAAGATTATGTAGTGTGGGACGCTTCATGTGGTACTGGAAACCTCTTGATTGAGTTTCCTAAGTGTAAGCACATGTACTTGTCTACTCTTCATGAAGAAGATGTGCGCTTGACAAAAGAGCGCTTTGAGAAAGAACGCCCAGACTTAGAAACAACAGTCTTTCAACTAGACTTTTTAGGTTCTACTGATTCGCCACTGATTCAAAACTTCTCAAAACAACTTCCAGAGAGTTTGCAGAGAGTTTTACAGAACAATGAAAAACTCATTATTTTGATGAACCCTCCATACTCCACTAGAGGGGTATCCACACCGGTAGCAAAACGCTTAAGTTCCTTGAAATTAAAAGGTTACGCAGCAGATTTGTATAGTCAGTTTATGTGGCAAGTAAAGAACTTGGTGCAAGTGCATCACTTAACTAATGCTGAGTTGATTTGGATGGTTCCAGTTTCTCTTCTGTTGAACCACAGAACTTTTGAAGTTCGGAAAGATTACGCAACTGACTTTGAGTTTCACAGTGGCTTTATGTTTCCCCTTGCTGATTTTCAAGGGAGTTCAGATGTAGGGGCGAACTACTTGTGTACTACACGTTGGTCTACGACTTGTAAGGGTTCAAAGGACTTAGTTGAGTTACCTGTTTACTCTCCTAGTGGAGATTTACTCTATAATCAACCGCTTTACTTAAAAACTCGTAGGAAAACTGCAAGTGATTGGGTTAAGGGTATCCACACTCGAAATCACATTTCCTTGCAACAAATTGATAGTAAAGGTACTATCGTTTCAAATGATTTGTCTCCAAGACAATACACTCCTTTAGGGGTATTTCAGTTCTCTAGCTTGTCTTATTTAAGTTTAGCTAAGAACTTGGTTACAACTTGTGAGATATTCAGCATGGAGAGTCGAGCAACTAGGTCAATTAAAGAAGAGTATTTCCCAATGTTGACTTATCTTTTTGCTTTGAAATTTACACGTGATATCCCAGTAGAAGTAGCAACTTCTCAAACTAAGTTTCCTAAGTTCGATGAAGTTTGGAACAAGATTTATCCTAACTTTGCTTTACTTTTCTTTATCAACCGTGAACTATACGGTTTATCTTTAAGAGAAGTAGGTTACATGAATAAGGACAACTATGTAAATCCTTTCTTCTTTGTGTCTGAGGATAAAGTCAAACAAGCGATTGAAGAGAATGCAGACTTGGAGTCAAGAGTTGCTTTGATGAAGGACTATGAACTTTGGGTATCAAAAGGCGCTTGTCCTCAATTTTATCGAGAAGTAATTGAAACTGCTTTGAACTCTCCAGACTTATTACCTTTATTTAGAGGAGTTTATGAGCATTTAGAAGAGTTTTATTTAGAGGGCATCCGCAATCGCCGAGTAAATCCAAAAGTTCGACTCACAAGTGCAGTGGACTTAGGTTTCCACCAACTAAAAGAGTTGAAAGAAGTTCCGAATATTGAAGTTAAAGCCTTTTTAGACCATCAGCGAGAGATGAAAGCGGTGGTTGTAGAAATGTTGCAAACTCTTAATTATGAAATTTGATGAAAGTTCCCCTAAAACTTGACACTTAGGGGATTTTTTGATAAAATGAACTACAGAAATAAAATTAAGAAGGAGACACTATTTTGGCAATTCATTTAGATGATTTATTAAACCCAGAGGCGCAGTTCGCTTCTGTTTTAGTCTATGGAAAAAGTACACGGTATCTCTCCTTGGTTTCTAACTTGGTTAAGAAACGCTTTCAAGTAGACTCTTCTTCGGTTATTCGAGTAAATGACTTAAATGAGTTACCAAAGATGGACGCATCGATTCAAATTCGTCCATTTCGTTCTCCTTACCGTCTTTTTGTTGTAGATGAACAAAAGACAGAGTTAGCAGAAACAACTGTGAAGTTCTTACAAAGTATTGTGGGGTTCACACGGTTGGTTGTAGGGTATAAGAACTATAAGCTCTTTCAAAATGTTCGCTATAATAAAGAGTTGGTAGACTTTCAACCAGATATTATGTTCAGCACCTATATGACTCAAAGTGAGTTTCAGTACATTTATGATGTTACGACTAGAGCGAAAGGTTCTGTAAAATTGTCTGAGAAGATGTACGGGGTTGTTACCAAGCGGTATCTCCGAGATATCGATGCAGTTTTCACGATTTTATCAAGCTTAAAAGATGGTATTGAGATTAGAGACAATGCAACTTTGGTGCAATTAGCAGGGGTTGGTTCTCTTCAAATTGAGCGTGTGGCTTTAAGTATGTTGACCTCAACCACTAAAACAAAAAGGGGTTTGGATCAATACAAGAAGAAACAACTACAGAGCTTATTAGAACTGTCTCATCATAGGAGTTTTGAGACGGTTCGTAAGTCTTTGTTAGAGTCTTTTAAGGCGATATTGATATTAAAAGAGTTGTTAGTTGAAGGTAAGATTTACCCAGAGCTAGGTTTGTTACCAGATATGAGCAAGTACAACAATTACCGTATTGGGAAGTACGCTCGCTTTTTGGAGCAAATTGATGGGTTGTCTATGAAAGAGATTGTAAACTTTATGTCCTTGGTTGGTAGTCGTAAATGGTCGGAGGAGTTCCATGTGGTATCCTTTGTCTTGCAAGCGACTAAGCTAATCGGAATAAAGAACGGAGGTTTAGTACAGTGAGAGTAAAAGCAGTTAAAATGGACGATTACAAAGCGGATAAAGGGTTGCAGTTAGATGTGAATACTTCACCTGTTTGGCAGTTTCTTGTCTCTGAAGGTGGTTCTGTCTTTTTAGACTGGTTAAAACCTACTAAAGAGTATGTAAAACCAAAGGTAGAAAACAAGGTTGGTTTCTTTAACTTGCTTTCTATGTTAGGGAAAGAAGAGGTTGAAGAAGAAGTTTCCACTTCTTCGGAGGGTTTTCAAGTAAACCCTTCTGTTTGTGCTATTGGGGTATCCCTAAATGAGTTCCAATCCGATAAAGAAACTTGGCTTTCCTATGAGGTTCCTATTTTTGTTTCGGTTGATTTAACTTCTAAGGACTTAACTGATATTCTTGATTGGTTACAAGAGAGTAAGTTGGTAGAAGGTGTCACTTATGTACTCGATTTAGGTCTAAACTATACTAGTGTTCATGAACTAACTCAACTCTTGAAAGAACAGAACCTCTCAGAAGAGCAAATTCGATTAGTAGGGAATTGTGTCTTCAAGTACAAAGGTCAAAACTATTGTGGTTTGTTTTCTCCCAGCTTTGCTAAAAGTTATAAGTTAGATTGGATTTACGACTCAGAACCACATAAGGCAACCCAAGTCTTTCTTAGTAAAGACTCTTCAAGAGAAGTGCCGATTGAAGACTGCACCTACCCCAAATTAGTTAGAACAGGTGGTATCTGATGTTTCTAACAGGTTGTTTTATGGAGAGTATGAATAGCACTTTATCAGAGCATAGTTTGGAGTTAGTCGGTCAATATTTACCTAAGACTAAACATATCAACTATGTCAAAGACTCTTTATATACCTTAGTAACAAAACGTTTGGATAAAGAGTGGTCAGGAATGAGCGAGAAGCAGTTTATTTACACAGGGTGGGACGAAAGTGTTCGAGCAAGTGTTCACACGAAGTTAGATAAAATTCGCCACGGAGAGTTCAATATTGGTGTCCGAGAAGATGGGGAGTCTAAGTTACCGTCTGGGGTTGTAGATGAAAACACCTTAAGTTCTGAGATGTCTTTAGTTCCTCAGTCTGTACACCGTTGGGAAGTCTTTTTAAATAAGCTCACAGTAGATACCTTTGATTTCCGAGTTGAGTTAGCCGAGTTAATTGAAGAATACAATAGGGTATCCAGATTTTTTGAGAACACTTATGGTCTCAATTTCCGACTTTTGTTGAAGAAAGTATTAGAGGGAGATAGAGATAGCCAAGAATATTTGGTAGATATTCTGTCTGAGGAAAACGATAAGGTTTTTGTGGAAACTTTAGGAGAGTTGCTACACTATGATGAGTTTAAAGATTTTATTTATAGTGATATAGATAAGAGTTTGGAAGTAGGTGTGCTTTATGAGTGAACCAGTAATTTTAAACCCTTATTCCAAACAAGTAAATTTAGATAAGTCTTTGCTTTTAGTAGTAGCTCTTGATTTAAGTAAGAAGTGGTATCCCCTCGCACGAAAGCTCGGTTCTTATAAAACTTTAGAGAGCTTTCAAGATGTAGTCTTAAATCGACTCTTAAATTTAGAAGACATTGCATTAAGCCACTTAGAAGGTTATGTGAAGCACATAGCTCGAAGAAACATCAGTCAACCAAATGAAGTCTTGGTCGAGGATTTTGAAGTGTATGACTTTGATAAAGATTTCTCCCCAAGCACTGTAAAGACAAATAAAGGCATTGAGTCCTTTTGGTTTAATTGGTTGGATTCTTTGAGAACAAAACCTCTAAAATCTTTGAAGAATGAAGACGAGTTGCTTTATTTATTAAAAGCAGTCTTGATATTGCGATTTATTGAGTCCAAGGGGTTGATTGAACAATCCACTCTTGAAACCAATTCTGTTTCCTTGCGGTATCGCACTTGGTGGTCACAATTCTTAGTGTCTTTAGTAGGTCGAGTTGGTTTACCTAGCAAAGAAGTAGAGAAACGAGTTTCTACTTGGATCAGTTATTATCTGCAGTGTGAGAAAGTTTTGATTGAAGCAAGTCTCTTATACTTGAAAGTGGAAAGTCATTTAGTAGATAGTAGGTTGTGTTATAAGAAACAACCAATAAGAACTCGTATGAAAGACAATAAACTGTCTGTGAGTGGTTCTAACTCTTATACGATTTACAAGTTAGATACAAGTGCTTATGTAGATAAACTCTTTGATTATTACTTCGGAGAGGGTGCGGTATCCCACAGTTTCCGACTTGACTTAGGTTCTCAGACTTTTTATAATATTCCTTACAAAGGCTATGTATTGAAAGGTAACTTAGAAGAGTTGATTTTAGAAACTCTTGCAAGTTGGTTGGTCCTGAACTTTGATTGTCGCTTTATTGGTGTGGTTGGTTCCACTATGTACTTAGAGTTTAAAGAAGATAGTGGAGAGTTCCCAGTCTTCTTAGTGTATTTCAAAGAAGTGTTTCAGTTTGATTTAATTCCTTGTGGCAAGGAAATTGTGATAGAAAGTTGAGGTCTTGTAAATGTTACAAGTAAGTGTAGGTCAAAACAATGGTTTCATGACTTGGGTATTCTATGCAGAAGGTCGCTTGGTTGAGCGTAAGTCTGTGTCTGTTCCAAGAGAAACAAATACCCAAAAGTTGATTGAGTTCACAAAAGAAGCTCTAACTTCGGTGTTGAAGTATTTAGATACACAAAAAAACCCTTATAACACAGAGTCGGTATTGTCTGTTGAGGTGGGTCGTAAAGTCATTGCTCGTTATTTGAATGAGCGGTATTGTAATTCGATTTATGTGAAAGACTTGGAAGACTTATTGAAAGTTTTTAATCGTCTTCCGATTTCGGTAGAAGTTGAATACAATAAAGAAGCAGGTTTCTTAATTGCAGACCGTTACAACAAAGAGAAGTATGTAACAGAGCAAGCTACAAAACACACTTCTGCTTTGGGTTGGTTTGATGAAGTGGAAGATTAACTCTTTTGACTTATTTAGATTAGAAATTGAAAGGAGACAGTGTGCTAACCTCAGAGATTAAATTTACTTATAAAGGTCAAGATTACAACTACAAAGGGTATCTTTCCGATTTGACCCACGGTGGTCTCTTGCGCTTAGTGGCTCAAGGTGGGGTTTCGGCTCAGATGCTCATGCAAGGTCAAGCAGAGCAGTTGGGTCGAACATATAGAACAGCTACCTTTTCAAGAGCTTCCTTTACGGTAGAGCGCTTAATTAAACCAAAGGTCTTGTTTGGAGAAGATGGTACTGACTTATCAGTTGCAAAGTCCTTCCAAAAACACCCTTCCTTTGCTTTATTTGCTTATTTGTACGCAGTTTATAGCTACGCTAAAACCCTCAAAAATGAAATGAGGGGGAGCAAAGGTTTCTTAGCTCTGAGTTTGAAAGAACTTGAAAATGTTGAAGATAGGGTTGAATTTGAAGTACCTTTTGGAAAAGGGGTTATTGAGCGTAAATACGGTCTAGTTCGTTCTTTGCGATTTGCAACTCAAGACTTAACAAGCGGTACTTCTTTGGAGTTCGGATTTGTAGAGGATTCGTCTTTTGAGTTCCTACCAAATCAGGAAAAGGTATCCTTACTTGGTTCGGATGTTATTCGTATGGACTCGATTGGTACGGCTTATAAAACGGAGATTTCAAATAATCTAAGAAGACAGTTGTTAGGTCTTCCTAAGATTGAAGTTGTAACCGACTTAAAGGGGTTGGAAAGCTCTGTAAACCCATTCTACACTACAATGGCAGAAGTCATTGAAGTAGAGAACATGAAAGCCAAGGTCGAACAACGGACTCCTCGAAACTTTGAGTGGGTGCGAGAGCGAGTTCTTACTGGAAAGTATAGAGTTGTTAAACCTCATGAAGTAGAAGAAGTGTTTAAGCAGCTTGAAAAAGACTACAAGAAAACAAAACTGACTGCATTCGATACGGAGACCACAGGTTTGGATTTTACGTTTAGAGGATTTTATGGTAAGGGTTCCATTATGGTAGGTGCGGTATTGTCTGCAAAACCCGGAACCTCTTACTACTTCCCTCTAGCACATAGGAAGTTTCCAAATGTCTGTGGTGGCGATATTGAACTCTTTGTAGAAAAATACTTGCAACCTTACTTGGGAGATAAAAAGGTTGTAGCCCACAACAACATTTTCGACTGGAAGGTGGGGTATCGCCACGGTCTCGTCTATGATTGTTGGCTTGACACATTAGTTGCCATGCGTAAAACCTATTCTGCACGCGATAATGAAGAATATGGTTTGAAAGCAGTAACAGACAAGTTCTTACATAGAGAAGCGGTAGAACTTGATGATTTGACTAAGTGTGGTTCTTATGAAAAATGTGGTGGCACATTTGATGAACTAGAAGAAGAGCTTGTAGCCTTTTATGCCTGTCCCGATGCGGACAATACCTTGTGTATTGCTCTTTATTTCTTAGAGAATGATATTCTAGGTAAGTCTGGTTTTGATATGATGCAAGCGGTAGTACATGATAGTCGCTTTACTTGTGTTGCTGCTTACTCAGAGTTTTACGGAATGCATCTCAATTTGGAGTCGGTTCCACAGTTGCGTTTGCACTACGGTAAACAGTTAGTCCGAGAGTACCGAGACCTGCTAGAGTTCTTAGCAATTCATGTACCTCAACATACAGAAGATGGTCTCTTTGCTATTCAAGGTAAGGCGAACTCTATGGTGTTAGGTTTGGACTATGACTTACCAGAGGGTGAAAAAGTTCTCCACTACAAGTTTGAAGATTATCCTAATGTATATATTGCACAAAAGAGTGGGTACTCTGTAAACTCACCAATGAACAAAACCATTGCCTATGATTACCTTGGGTATCCCGAACAGATTAGCAAAAAATCAGGAAACTCCACCCTAGATAAAACAGCTTTGAAGTTCTTGAACAAAGGTACAAAACCAGACAAAGAAAACTTCAGATTAAGCTTTGATGATTTCGTAACTCGTTCTTTGAGTTTGCTTTCGTCTTGGTTGGGTCACACTCAGAGCAAAGAGAAGTTAGCTGAGTTAGAGAGAGATGAAAGTCAAAAGAAATTGGTACGCGGTCTTGCTCGTTTAACTCGTTTGGTGGATAGCAGACAGTTTGAAGAGTTGAATGACTTAGATACTGACACTCTTCGTATTGCGACTAAGTACATTTTTGGAGCAACTTTTGGTTATAAGACTACGATTGAATTTGAAGGTGAGAAAGGTTTCTTAGTGAAACCAGAGGAAAACGCACCTATTCACCCATTCACGGTTATTTTAGAGTCTCCTCGTAATACTGCTCGATTATTTACTAACTTCTTAGATAAGGTTGAAGAAAACTTCATTGAAGGGTTCTGTTTCCCAGCTCTCGATATGTTCAAGGTTACAGGTCGTCTGTCAACTAAGAAACCAAATATTCAAGGGTTTGACGACACAATCAAGAAAGAGATGACCGCTCGAAACGGTTATTACATGGTCGATACAGACTACGCTTCGAAAGAAAACCGAGTAATTGCGATTATGTCAAAAGAGCAGTCTTTGATTGAAATGTTTAAGGACTGGCGCAATGACTACCACCGTTTCCAGTCGGCTCGATTGAATGGTCTCTTGCAAGAGCAGGTAACAGACAAACTGCGTAAGATGTCGAAAGGATTGGTATTCGGTATCAACTTCGGGATGTCGGATATGTCTCTCGGAGAAGTCCTCTTCGGAGAGCGAACAAGAGAAAATGCTCGCAAGGCAGCTCAGAAGAGAGAAGAGTTCTTCTCATTCCAACGTTCGGTTGAGGGTTGGTTTGAAAATAACGTTAAAACTGCCCTTAGCAAAGGGTATTCTACGACTATTTTCGGAAGTAAGCGATTCTACAACAAAGATCGAGTGTCCAAGAGTCAGATTAGACGCTACGCTTTGAACCACCCAATTCAAGGTTCCGCTGCGGATATTTATAAAAAAGGGATGGTTGATTTATTCTCGGATTTGAAAGAACAAGGGTATTTAGGCAAGATTTTGCTCACTGGTTTCATTCATGATGAAGCTACAATTGAGGTTCATAACACCATTCACCCTCATGTAGTTTTAGGTCTAATTCGCAAGAACCTCATGGTTGAAATTGAAGGTGGTTGCCCATTAGACTTAGGTTTTGGGGTAGGTCATTCTTGGTACACTGCGAAGAAAACCGAGTGGCAAGTTGGACTTCAAGAGTTAATGGAGTGGAACTTAGACGCTTATGATTGGGATGGAGACATTGATAAGTTCATGAACTGGGCTGAAAATCGTATCCATGAGTTCAATGCAGAAGATGTTGAGAATAAATTACGTTCTACTGCCTTTACAGAAGATACGATTGAACAAGATCGTGTATTCCCAGTAAACTACGCTTTGGAACTTAACAAGTATTTGTTAGGTGAGCTTACAAAAACTGACGACAGTTGGCAACAAGCAAGTGGTATCCTCGACTTCCCAGAGAACTTCTCTGAGTTGAGTAGTGGAGAGCGTAAAGAATTTATTTACTTGCACCTACCTGACTTGCACATTCATAAGCGTTTGCAACTCTTTTGGAATATGAGAAACGGCTTTGAACAGTCTATTATCAAAGAGTATCGAGACTTGTCTGACCTAGAAACTGTTCAGAAGCGAGCAGTTGCAACAGAAACTCAAGAAGCAGAAGAGAAGAAAAAAGAGCGTGAGCGTAGAGTTCAACTCTTGAAAGAACACTTGATGGACTTTGGTTCTAAATTAAATGCAGATGGTTCTGTCTTGTACTTGCAGTATAGCGAAGGTCTCTACGCAGAGCTAAATACTATGCTTTTACAAGATGATGGTTCTGTTCCTTTGGTTAAGGTTATTCTCTACTTGCAGAGAGAAGATAAGTTTACCCAACTCACAGGAGTCGGTATCCCACAAGCGCTTCTTTCTGATGTAGTTCGAACTGCTCGACAGTTTGTTCTTTAATTTGAGTTTAAATATGTCTCAGAGGTCGTATTTTGGCTTCTGAGCAATTTTAGGAAGTGGAGGGTAGAAAGTTACCCTCCTTTTCTAAAATGCGTTAGAGAGTAAATGAGACCTTTTAAATGATATAAGGTGAAAATCCCAATTCTGTAAAGAAATTTTCTCTTGTTTCTTGCATTTATTGGAGTTTAGTGCTATAATATGAGTAATTGATTATTGTAGGAGATTTTTTGAGTGCTAGATGATTTGTTAGATAATTTAGAAGTAACAAGCTCTGAGGAGCTTGAAGACAGTATTGAATCAACTGATTTGGAAGAATTAGAAGTAGGTTCAACAGACTCCATTAAAACCAACGAAGAAGTTGTAGCAGAGTTACAAAGTAAAGAGAAACAAGTAGCTCGTATTGGCTTTGAGTTGGAGAAAGGGTATCCACTTTTTGAGGTACGCCTAACTCCAGAGTCTCAAATGTCTACAGTCACTATGGATGCGATTAAAGGTTTGATTTCGTCAAGTACAAGAGACACCAAGAACTTTGAAGACTTTGAGAAAGAGTCTGAAACAGGCGAAAAATCCGTTGAAGTTTGTATGACTTTAGTTCTTGCGATTGACCCAAATGAATCTCCAAAAGAAAAAGTGATTGGTTACTTCAAGAAAGAGAAGTTGCGCCATTTATATCAGTTGGTTCGCAATTTAGAACATAAATTTTATTTGGACAAAGACCGAGGTTTCTCAGGTCAGAAAATGTTAGCAATTTTGTAGAATAAGTGAGGTCGCGGTATCCATGGTTTCCGTAGCAACAGATTTTCCATACACAACAGGTTTAAAAGAGAAGTTTAAAAGTCTTTTAACGGACTCTAACTCTTTTATACAAGAACAAGAGAACTTGTTAGAAACAAGTGTAGACATGATTGAAGGTGGTTCTAAGTATAAGCTCTCAGTTACCTTAGAAGCACAAGGAGAAGTACAGACCATTGGTTTGCTTTGTGATGATGTTTCTGCTTTGGTATCTGAGTTCCGAGCAATTTTCCATCAGTATTTAGGAGAAGATGCATCTTTGTACAAAGTGGTTGAAAAGCGCTTTGGAGAGAAGGTTGAAAGCAACTCTTTGGATGCAGTCTCTTATTTGGTAATGGTAGATAAAGAGGTTTATTGGAACATCTTTGTTACCTTGACCTACTTAGGATAAAGCGTATGAAACAATTTGATTTATTAAATGAGGTAGCAAAAGAGGGGCGAGTGTCATCGCTCACTCTTTCTGTGTATTTAGTGAGTGAAGTAGACTCTCGGAGATTTTTCAGAGAAGGAGTTAAAGTTTCCTCAGCAGTGAAGATTGTGCAAGCAAGAGCGCTCTTGGGGTATCAAAAAGCTCACGGTGAGCTAATTACAGAAGGTTTTCTGTATGTAAGTGTTCCAAAAGACCAACCTTTAGGGGAGATTGTTCACTTAACTGGAACGTTAAGTCCAGTAACTTTTGAAGATTACTCCCCAGAGCTTTCTTTACTAAGATTTGCTAAAGTTGATGGTCGTTGGGTAGTTCGAGCTTGTGCTTGTAAACCTTATAAAGAGAGTCCATACAAGGAAAAATTAGCAGTAGAGACTTTAAAGAAGTGGCCAGAAGTTCCTTACGCTTTAACAAGTGCTTCCAATTTGGTGTATCCTCGAACGGTTGGGTTTGATAGAGAAGTGATGTACAGTGTTTTGGATAACCTTGTAGGTAGTGAATTAGAATATTCAAAACCACAACTGGGCGCAACACATTTACCTTTAACTTCTACTCAAAAACAGGTTTTAGAAGACATGTTGACTTTCCCAGTTCTCCAACTTCAAGTAGAAAATGAAATGATTTTGGAACCAGAGGTTTTGGGAGAGTGGTTGAAGTCTCAAGTAAAAGGTCGTAATTTACGAGTGTTTGATTTGCGGGGTCGAGCTTTGCCAATGAGTGAGGTTTTGAATAAGTTAAAAGGGGAGACTGGGTTCACATTAGAGACACAGTTCGTACTCCTTGTGTCGCAAGTAACAGAGGGTAAACTAGCAGTTTACACGAATGTAGAAAATAGATAAAATCATTCTTGATTTTCTACATTTTATGTAACAATGACAAATAGAAAGCCCTGCACATCTTGTGAGAGGTGTGTATCATAACAAATGTTAAACCGAGGAAATACCTTAAAGCCTGTTTGCCACAACGTAGGATGAAAATCCAAACGTGAAGGTAGCGAAAGCAGAAAGAAGAAACAGGATGTTGATACAGTCTAGTAGCTAACACAAGAGTGAACGATTGTAAAGCTGAAATAAAAGCTAATTAGTGTCTAGTAAAAAGAAAAATAGTGACTGCTAGAAAACGTTAGTGCTAAGTCAACGTAAACAAGGGTAAGTTTCGGTAGGAATGTCCTAAGTCTCAAGAAGAGATAGGGATAACCTCTAACGACTATCTCCTGATGGGAGAGTAAAACCACAAGCTAATGGTGGAAGAAAAATATTTGGTCTGGCTACTTAGTAAAGTTGTGTTAGAGTGGTTCAGATTGACATATAGTCTGCGCACGTTCTGTAATGGAAGTGTCTAGGAAAAGACCTAGCTATTAGGGGTTGCGCCCTAATGGAAACTGTCAAAAGTACGAAAAATAGTTCTTTGAAAATTGAATAACACGATAAAAATTTGTTGCATTAAATTCCATAATATGATACAATAGGTTTATCAAATGTTTAAGGAGAAAGAAAACATGACAGGAAGACCTAAATCTAAAAAGGGTGTTAAGGTACATACTGCGTTCAAAATTTATCCAGCAGATAAGGAGAGAGCGCAAATTATGGCAGATAAATTGGATATGAGTTTGTCAGCGTACATTAACAAAGCTGTTTTGGAGAAGTTAGCGCATGATGAGAAGTCAGAAGCTTAGACTGAAGCTAACTAAAGAACAAGAAAACAAAGCGTGGTGGTTTAGTAAAGTCTCACGCAACTATTGGAACCTCTTAGTTGATATTGATAAGCGCAACAATAAAGGTGAGTTTGATGAGATTTTGAGTAGAAATGGGAACAGAACTTATCATTCAAATTTCTACGATAGAGAAGTGTATCATCTCAGTCAATCTGATTATCTCAACCTTGCTAAAATTGTTGTCGCTAAGAACTATGAGGAGGACAATGAAACTTGGTCTTGGTATTATCAACTTAATCAATCCTTTATCTATACTTTTCTTGCTAGAGAAGTTGTGAAAGTTAGGAGACAGAATAAAGGACGATTGAATTTCAGAAGTATCGACAAAATTCAACCTAGTTTCCATGTCCGTTGTGATACTTCTGCTAATAAGAAACGCCCCAGTCGAATTTATCTGAAAGATAACGGTAAACTTCAAATACCAACTTTAGGTGACGTAAGATTTGGTTCAACTAGAGAAGATTTCGATTTATCATGTAAGAAGCAAGTTGCTACGATTTCCTTTGATGGGAAATATTGGTACTTATCCTATGTTGAGGATACTGAAGTTCAAGTAACTGATTTACCAGATTATACAGATGGTGTTGGAATCGATTTAGGGATTAAAACCCTTGCAACCGTTTCTGATGGTACTATTGTACCGAATATCAAAACATTCCGAAGAGTTCGTATCTTAAACAAGCGTTTGAAACGACTACAGCGTAAAGTTTCTCGCAGATACCGGATCAATAAATGCAACAAACACAATAAAACAAAGAATATTATTAAGCTAGAAAAAGAAATTAAATTGATACACCGTTCACTAAGAAATATCCGTATCAATCATATTCGTAAATTTGTCTCAGAGTTGGTTAAAACGCACCCAGAATTTATTGCAGTAGAGGACTTGAATGTAAACGGAATGATGAAGAATAAATATCTTGCAAAAGGTATTGCAAATTGTTCTTTTTACACTATCAGAGAACATCTTATTAGAAAGGCGAAAGAGCGCCATATAGCAGTTAGGTTGGTGGATAGGTTTTACCCTTCTAGTAAGAATTGCTCAAACTGTGGTAGTTACAAACAGGATTTAAAACTCAAACAAAGAGTCTATTGTTGTGATAACTGCCAAGAGAAAATAGATAGAGATTTCAATGCTTCACTAAACATTGCAAGAACAGACAGATATGTATTAGCTTAATTAAATTGTTTTATTGCCTTTGGAAACTAAAGGTAAGTAGTTTCAGTGGTAGGTCAGCCGTAAAGCCGAACCACTATAATATACACGCCCTGAAAATTATGAGTATATCAAACAAAGAGTAGCTTTGGCAAAATTTGGCTCAATATGGGAATGTCAATCGTGTCATTCAATTTCTGATTTTTCGCACTTTTGACTTACGGTATCCCCTATGTCCAGATAGGAACAGTGAGGTAATGATTTGGGTTCTTTAAAATATAGTTCAAAAGATAACAAGCACTTTCTTATTTTGGAGTTAAGTAAGAAAGAACAGGTCAATGAGGGTATTGTCAATGCACTGCGTTCAAGTGGCTTCATGACTAGTGTACCCTTTGAATACAATGAGAAAAAACGTGCCTTTCGTTATGATTTAGAGGGTTTAATTTCATTAAGGGTTCGACTCGGTTCAGCTATTACGATTGATGAGTTTTACTTGTTGATTGCAAATATTTACCGCTCAGTCTTACAACTTTCAAATGACTTACAAATCCCACCTTCATTTTTAGATTGGTCGCCAGACAGTATTTTCTTAGATGTTTCAGGGAATATTTACTTCTTGGTCTACCCTTTGAATTTGAAAACTGTAGAAGGTTCAGGTTTTTACGGTTTAGTTCGCACTCTATTGAAAAACGCAAAACCTTTCCAAAATGTTGATGAACAAGGGTTGAGTCGTTTGTTAGGTTTCCTTGACATGGTTGAGCGCAAAGAGATTGAACCAGAGAATTTCATTTATAATTTAGGTCAAGAGTCACTGCGGTATCGTTCAGAGAACTTGCTTTCTTATAGCTCTCCGCAGTTGAAATTGATTTTAGAGGGTGTTGAAGCGATTGAAGAAGAGCTTGCCCCAGAGGTTGTCACTGAAGTTGTAGGTGGAGTTGAGTTAGACTTGACTGCACTAGATACTGAAATGATTGAGCGCACAGGACTTCTTGATGAAGATACTTCTGATTTTGATGAGGGAGAATTGACTTCTGTACTTGACGACTCAGACACAGTAGCTCCAACTCGCAGATACCACAAAGTCGGTTATTTAACAAGAGAAACAGGTGAAAGTTTTGAGTTAGATAGTCGAAGTGGAGTAGATACATGGGTATTCGGTAAGCGCCCTAAAGCGATTGATGGTGTAGAAGAGTCGATTGCCTTTAGAGATAATAAGTACATGTCAGGCACTCACTTCAAGATTATCTATGAGGAAGAAGAAAGCACTTTCTATGTAGAAGATATGGGTTCAACCAATGGAACTTGGTTGAAAAATGAAGCTGCGAAAGGTTCTGAGTGGAGAAGTGAAGAGCGCATTTTCGCAAGAGATTTGAGAGAGCTTCACAACGGAGATACTTTGAAGATTGCTAAAGAAGAAGTAACATTTAGGATAAAAGAGGTTTAGATTAGATGAGATTGGAATATTATTCAGACCGAGGTGGTTACAACGGTACTTCAAGGGTCAAAGGGTACCGTGAAAAGAATGAGGACACGATTGGGTGCTTTAAGGTTTCAGGTGTAGAGCTTGGAGAAACGCCTATTTATGTCTTGGTCGTCTGTGATGGCATGGGTGGTGGTGTGCGTGGTAAATACGCATCTTCCCTAACGGTTCAGTTTATTCGCACTGCAGTAGAGTCTATTGCAGAGAAGAAACCTTCTCAAACATGGTTAGAAGCAGTGGCAGAGGTTGTGTCTCAAGGTATTTACAGAGCGCACTCTCGATTATGTGATGAATTTGCAAATGTAAAAGGTACATCAGCCACCACTTGTACAGTCGGTATCCTTCAAGGTTCTCAGTTTTTAACTCTTCAAGTGGGTGATTCTCGTTTGTATGTATTAAACCAAAGAGGGTTGCACTTACAAACTGAGGATGACTCTTGGGCTTTTAATCAACTCAAAGAAGGAAACATGACGGAAGCAGAGATTAAGAAACACCCTAACCGCCACAAGATTACAAAAGCAGTTGGTGTGAGTAGAGGTTTCCGCTTGCAACAGTCTTCTGTGTTGGAGTTAAAAGTAGGAGAGGGTATCCTCTTAACCTCGGACGGCTTTTCAGAGTTTTTAACTAAGGAAAAAGCGAAGTTGATTTGGTCTAAAGAGAACCAATTAGAGTCTATGTCTCGTATGATGATTGGTGAGGGTCAAAAAGACAACATTTCGGCAATTTTTTATATGCCTTAAAGATTTCGGTAGTTTAGTTTAGATAGATTAGGTAGGTAGCAGTAAATGACGATTGACATTAAAACATTAGGTAGACACCAAGGTTCATTCCTTTTGCAAGGTCTAAACATTAGTAAAACTCGCAACGAAACAGATATGTTGCAAGGAACAATTATTGTTCGAGGTGGAGACTCCATTCGCTTTGTGTGTTTTGACAATGTGATTGTGTCTCAATTTAAAGAAAATGGAGTTACAAGTATTTATGTAAGTGACGGTGATGTTACTATTCAAAACTACAATGAGAGCTTGTCAGCCAAGTTAGAGGGTATCCGTGGTTTATCTGCGGACTACAATCCTTCTGAGTTTATGGAAGTGATTGATCCAAGTAAAAATGCTCATGAAATTGGCGCTTTGGTTCGTAAGCTCATGACTGAAAAAGGCGCTCAGTTGACTCTGCACATGTTAAGTGACAGAGGGAAAGAGTTGAGTGTTGCTATGGCTGCTCAATATGGTGGGTATCATGACGGCAAAGTCGGAGGTTTGCTGAACCACATTCGCAAACTATTGAGATACGCAGAAGTTGCTATGACTGAATATGAGTTGCTTCATACTATGAGTCCTGAAGAGCGTGATTTGGTCATTCTAGGTTTAGTAGTTCATGACTTTGGTAAGATTTTAGAGTTGAAAAACGGTGCTTATACTGAGATTTCGATTGTTCCTCACACTTATTTAGGAATTGAGATTATTTCTAAATACAAAGACTTGATTGAAGAAACTTACAATGAAATGTTTTATCGTGAGTTACAAGCAATTATTTTAGAACACCACGGAGAGTTTGGAGAGCGTCCTAAAACAGTCTACGCTTACTTAGTTCATGTCATTGACTTACTTGACTCAAGGGTATCCGGTTTACAGCGCAAAGTTGAAGGTCTTGAGTTAGGAGATACAACTAATGTAGCTTTTGATGGTTACAAGTTGCAGTTCAATCGTTACGATGCAAGTAATACGGGTACTTACCCAACTGCACCAAAACAAGAAGTTGCCACTCCAACTGAAGAAACAACTGAAAGTATTGATTAGTTTGATTTGGTGTGGTACAATAACACTAAGTAAACAAGTAAAGAGGATTGAATTATCCTCTTTTTCCTTAGTAAAATTAAAAGAAGGGAGAACCTTTCATGTATGAAAGAAAACGGATAGTTCAGTACAAAGCGATTTACTTTCTGATTGCGTTTTTCTTTGTGTTCTTAGCGATTTTAATACTATTTGCAGGGTATTTTAGCCCAGTTAAAGAAATTGCACCAGATAAAAACCAAGAGCGCCAACAGACGATTGCAAAAGGAGTAACAGATAAAGATTTATCATTCGACCAACTTCCAAGTTTGGAGTCGGTATCCAAAAGTTCGCCTACAACTGACTTTCTTTATACTAAAGAATACCAGTTGAGTCGTTTAGAGGGTCAATACAAGTTAGCTGAGTTAGAAAGTGTCTTAGCAAAACTAGGAGAAGATTTTACCTTAACTCAACCAGTAGGTAAAGTTGACGGTGATTCTACTCTGGTTGCATTTCGCTCAAACAACTATGAGCTGACTTACTCTTTAACAAAAGGTTTAGTTGGTGTAGGTTATAAAGGTTCTACAAAACTAGATTTGCTTGTACCAAAGTTGTTTAGAGGAAAACAAGTAACAGAGTTAGAAAGCAAAGGTTACATTAAGATTGACACAACTAAGACAGGGTATCATTACTTTGCACACCCTAAGTTTCAGTTGAATTAGAAAGGAGTCCTTAGTCATGAAAAAACAAGTAGCTTTAATAGGTTTATGTAGTATTGTTTTGAGTAGTTCTCCTTTCCTATTACAATCAACACGTGTGTTAGCAGAAGAGAGCGAAACAAGTCAAACTCAAAGTATTTTGACGAAGACTTTAGAGAAAGAAAAAGAAGATGTCAAGACACAAGCTGAGAAAGTCGGTTTCTTACCAAGTGTCCTTATGGCTTTATGGGTTCGTAATACGGACTTTGGCTTAAATCCCAATAACTTCTCGGTATCCGATTTCGTCTCGGAATTGGTAAATAGCGACTCAGAGTTAGCTCAACGTTTGTTAGAAACAGGTAGTTCTGATGAAGCAGTAGCTCTCTTGTTTAAGTACAAGTATAGTAGTGAGAGTGATTTCGTAGGTTCTATGAACTCCGCTTTGTCATTGCCTTATGTAAAAGGGTTAGATAGAGAAATTTACTCCAAAGGGGTTAAACCTCTTTATGACAAAGAAGAGTTGAAAAGGGGTAAACAACATAGACTCTCTTGGGTATCCCTCAACCAAGACGCGGACGTTCCAAAGGAACAACAAGAGTCTCAAGCAGATAGTACCTTGGCTTTTGAGCGTGTAGGAGAAAAGCGCCTAGCAGAAAGCAACATTGTAGGTTTCTTGTTACCGAATAAAGACAAACAGTGGTGGCAGTTTTGGAAGAAAGGGTTAGCTGAGAGTAAAGTAACCTTTGAAAAAGAAACAGTCAACGCCCCTCAAAAGGTTCTAGCTATTGCAAGTGTATTCGCTAAGAAGTTAGGTTGGTCTTTTGACGGTGCAACTACAGTAAAAACTTCAAACGGTCTATATGCAGTTGGTTCAGACAGTCAAAAAGTGCTAGTAAATAAACTAGGTAAAATTGTAGCTATTTGGACAAAAGAATCGAAACCTTATGGTTTTGATGGTGTTCAACAAATTATGAAAGGTGCTAGTGGGTATCTCACAATCGGCTTGCGTTCAAGTAGTTTGTTAGAAGATACCCCAAGTGTAGAGTTTTCTTTAAATAAAGAGAGCAAAGTAGATGAAAAACTACTATCTTTGAGCAATACTGAGAGGGTAGTTGGTACTTTTACTTTATATGATGTAGGTACTCGTTATGTTGTAGTGGAAGATAGTTCAACAGGTTCTTACAAAGTCCTCTCAGAGTTTGGAGGGCAAGTGGGTTCTTCAAATAAAGACGATATTAAAGGTGGTAACTTGGAGGATTTAGCAGTTTACACTCCAATTAAAACGGAGGTAGGTGTTTTATGGGTTCAAGTTTAAGAAAAAGGGTAATATCAAGCGCTTTACTAGGTGCTACCTTACTTAGTTTGAGTAGTTCGGTATCCACAGTTTTTGCTGGGTACAATAATGTTGAAGATATTACAGAAGATGGTTGGAAAACTATTCGAGGAGCTGCTAAGAAAGCAAAAGAGCTTGGTATTTCTGCTGAAGCTTTCGCTGGGATGATGGGGAACGCCAATGAAGAGTCTGCTTTTGATGCGACTTTGGAAGAACAAGGTAATGTAGCAAGTAGAGGTCTTGGACTATTTCAATGGACGGATACTGCAGGTAGTCCTCGAAGAACTCAATATGAAAATTGGGTTAAAGAAAAAGGATATGACATTAAAGAACCAGCTACGGCAGGTGCAGCTTCCATTGAATATATGGATAAAGAGATGCAAGGGAGTGGAGATTTCGGTTCTGCCTTTTGGTCTAGTTATATTCATGGTGTTTGGGGTCGTACTGAGTTAAATCAAACCTCTAAAAGTTATGATGAATTTAAGAAAACCACTAATGTAAAAGGTGCTACACATGATTTCGTTGCAGCTTTTGAGAGACCTGCTGCTGACACATTAGACAAACGTGCTAAAATGGCAGAGGGTATTTATGAGCGTATTAAGGATGAATACGGAACCGTAAGTGGCTCTGATGAGAGCGGAGACAAGAAGAAAAAATCAGTCTCTGATAACCTGAAGGGTTGGTCTGAAGACGCTATTCCAAACATGCCTAAAGACCGAGACTATGGTAAAGAAGAGCAAGGCTTTAAAGGTCGCTTGGATAAAATTGAAAAATTAAAAGGTGATGAAGCCACAAGTATTGCTAAATGGAAAGAAGAACGTGAAGTTTCTTTACAAAAGAGAACGATTAAAGGCGCTCGCTTAATTGTTATGGTCTTGTCCATGTTAGCTCTAGTGTATCCTTCTATTCTCTTGTTGGCTTATGTAGTGGATTCTTGGTTTGTTTATATTGACAGTCCGGCGATGAGGGTTGTAACATTCAACTTTAGAGCGATTGAACAAAACCGTAACGGTTCAGGTGGTTTATGGTTCGCAGACAAGAAAGAAAATGCGAAGTTGAAAACTAAGCGTTTAGGTCTGGGAGATACCTTAATTTGGGCTGCAATCTTCAGTTTAGCTGGTGTACTTGGGGTTTCCGGTATCATGTATGAAACCGCAGGCAGTATTTGGCAGTTTATTTCGGATTCCATTGGTTATGTTATCCACGGTTAGTAGAAAGTAGGTAGTTTATTTGGCTATTAGAACATACTTAAAAGTAGGAGATATAGTTGAAGGCTCTTGGGAAGTCATAAAGCAGATTGGACAAGGTGGTTCTGCGACTGTATATTTAGTTCGAGATATTGAATTGAACCGCCTTTTGGCTTTAAAAGAAGTCCCAGTTAGAGGTACAAAAGAAGGTGAGAGACAAGCTAGAGCGGTAATTGCAGAAGTCAACTTGCTAAAATCCTTGTCTCACCCTTCTATTCCTCGTATTATTAAAATGACAAAAGATGACCATTCTTTGTTGATTGTAATGGACTATATTGAGGGGTATTCATTAAGAGACTTGATTGCTAAAACAACATACATAGATGAAAAATCCATTGTCCGTTGGGGTTTGGCTTTGTGTGATACCTTGAAATATTTGCACAATCGCAATCCTAAAGTAATTTACCGAGATTTAAAACCTCACAACGTTATGTTGTCGAATGAAAATCATTTGTTCCTTATGGACTTCGGTATTTCCCGTGAGGTCGGATCTGATTTTGATTACCGTAGTGAACCAAAACTAGGTACAAAAGGCTATGCAGCCCCAGAGATGCGCACAAAGGAAGCTTGGTTTGATGAGCGTTCTGATATTTACGCTTTAGGTCGTACTTTGTACTTCTTAGCAACTAGAAACAGTCCATCTATCGAAGTTTTACAAGATGGTCGCAAGTTACCAATTTTACCAATTAGACAATATGATGCTTCACGCTCGGTTGGTTTGGAGAAAATTATCGAAAAGGCGACAGCCTTTAAACCTCAAGATCGGTATCAGTCTGTTGAGGAAATGATTTATGACTTGAAGAACATTGATAAAATGTCTGAGGGCTACATTAAGAAGATTAAGAAGAGAGCCACAACCATTTACACCTTGTTTGGAACCTTGGTTCTAGGGGTATTATTGTTAGGAACAGGTGTTCTCTACTCTCAAATGTCTACTACAGACTCTTACAATCAAGCTTTAGCGACAGGTAAAACTTCTCAAGATATTGACTCCTTGCTAAAAGCAAGTAAGATTTTACCAAGTGAGGTTGAGCCTTACTTAGAGTTGGTTAAAATTTACCGTTCTAGCGGACACTTCACAAGTGAAGATGAATTTCAGTTGTTAGGTGCTTTGCAGTCTAATATTCCAAGTCTGAAAGGGAAAGAAGGAGCAGGAGACTTACTTTATCAAGTAGGCCAGTTGTATTGGTTCTACTACCCTCAAAACGGACAAACAAAATCAGTTCCTTGGTTTGAGCAAGCAAAAGACTTTGGAGTGTCGGATAAGAACCAACATTTGCTTTCAATTTACTTAGAGTTAGGTACATTCAAGAAGGGTATTTTAAGTTCGATTACAGATAACTCAGATAGCGGTATGTACAAGAAGTATTGGTCTGCTTTGGGGGAGTTAGAGTCTGAGATGGGTTCTGACCCTCAACTACAGTTGACTTACTTGCAAAGTGTCTTTGATGTGATTGACTCTTATTCAGGTGGTTTGAAGTCTGATGGGTTGACTTTAGAAGACTTGACTTCGGTATTTGACAAGGCAGTAGCTTCGGTATCCACATACACTGGCAAAACCGATGCTCAGAACAAAGCAAAAGCTGAGTTGCAAAATCGAGTTGAGACGGTTCGTAATAAGTTGAATACAACGTATGGAAAACGCTAATTGGAGGTAGGATAAATGAACATTTTTACAATTTTAGGAATCCTACTCATTGCGATTTCCATGGTAGGGTTACTCATTATTTCGGCTAAGTATGGGATTAAACCAACTCTTGATATTTACACAGGTAGAGAGAAGAAAAAGGTTTTATCTCGTATTGAAGCTAGAAAAGGTTTAATTGGAGCAGAGCAGACTGCTGAGTTAGTTGAGAAATACTCAGCTATGGAAGGGGTATCCCCAAGTGGTCGCTCCTTTGGTTCAGCTCACACTACAGGTTCTCTAACACAAGATTTATTTAAAAACCCAGAGAAAGTAGATGAATTACTAGGTGTTTTAATGGAGAACAACTCGGCAACTACTTCAAATTTAGAAGTAGATGAGTCTATTTCTTTGAATTACCATGAGGAAGAATACGAAGAAGAGCAAACGGGTGTCCTCGACTCTGATGAAAAAGAGACAGTAGCAGAGAGAAGAGAGCAAAGACAAGTAAATGCAGAGATTAAAAGGTCTCTAGCTACTCCAATTTCCACTAAAGGTATCTTCCAAGTGGCGACAATTTATGACAATATTGAACTTTAGCATAGAAAAGACTTGCATAAACTGTAAGTTGTGCTATAATACGTTTAGGTAAAGGGAAATTACTTCCCTTTTTCGTTTAAAACTAGCAGAAAGACTGAGGAACAACGTACATGTCAAAAGAAATGAAACGTAAGAAAGCCTTACGTTTGAGTGTGAAGAGAGGGGTAGTTGCCGCTGCAGCGGTCGTAACTGTAGCCACAGTTGGTTCCGTAGGTGCAGAGGAACAAGGTTTCGACCGAGTTTCCCCTACGGTTACGATCGAACCGACTGCTCCAAGTAATAACACACCGACAAACAGTGGAGACACAACCCAACCGGTATCTACTCCAAGTTCGGAAACAACTCCGACTCCTTCGGATACTCCAAAAGCAGAGGATACTCCAAAAGCAGAGGATACTCCAAAAGCAGAGGAAACTCCAAAGGTAGATACACCGGTATCCAACCCTTCTGAGGGTCAACCTAGTGAGACTCCAAGTAATCCTACAACTCCTCCAACAGAAGGAGAAAAGCCAAAGGAAGACACTCCAAGTAACCCAACTGAGGGTGAAAAACCAAAAGAGGAAGCTCCAACAACTCCAACACCAAGTGAGCCAACAACTCCACCAAGTGAAGGAGACAAACCAAAAGAGGAAACACCTTCAAATCCGAGTGAGCCTGTAACTCCACCGACTGAGGGAGAAAAACCTAAAGAGGAGCAACCTACGACTCCACCGACTGAAGGAGAAAAACCTAAAGATGGCGATAAGCCAAAAGAGGAAGTTCCTAAAGAGGGTGACAAGCCAAAAGAGGAACAACCAACAACACCTCCAACTGAAGGAGAAAAACCTAAAGATGGAGATAAACCTAAAGAGGAAATTCCTAAAGACGGTGAGAAACCAAAAGAGGAAAAACCAACTGAGGTTAAACCTACTTTGACTTTCGATAATGATAAGGTTGTAGAGAAACAAGATAACAACTACAATATAACGGCTAACGACAAACAAAAAGTTACCGTTACAGTACCAGAGGGTATCTCCCCTGACTCTGTGAAAATCGTACAAACTTTAACAAACGGTACAGTTAACGAGTCACAAGGTGCAAAAGGGGAAATTCTCCCAGTAAACTCTACTTTGGAACTGGTTTATACAGACAAAGATGGAGTTGAACATAGAGAACCATTAGGTACGATTGTGGATAAAGGAACGCACGAAGTGGTTGCAAAATCAGAAGAGCGTACTTTAGATTTGACAGTTAAACCAACTTTAGAGGGAGACACACTCCCAGAGACTTTGACTCTAACAACTAAAGATGGGAAAACTACTCTAACCGCTTCATTGGTAAATGGTGTTTACCACTTTGACGGTTCTGTTTTACCAGAGGGTGAATATGACTTTACGATTAGTGACTCTGCGGTATCCCAATACGGTCGCAAATTCGGAAACCAAGTCTTCCACTTGAAAGGTAAAGAGCCAGAGGTTAAACCAACTCCGACTCCAACACCAGAGCCAACACCGACTCCTACACCAGAAGAGCCTACAAAACCTTCTGATGAGAAACCAAGTGAACCAAGTAAACCTAGTGAACCTAGTGAGCCGGCAAAACCTAGTGAAGATACAAAACCGACTCCTACACCAACTCCGAGTGAACCTACTAAACCAGTAGAGGAAGCTCCAAAACCAAGTGTAGAAGATAATAAACCAACTGTTCCTGTAGCATCTGTAGTTCCAACTAAACCAACTGAACCAGTTGTACCAACTACACCTACACAACCAACTGCTCCGATTGTACCAGATACACCAATCGCTCCGTCACCAGCTCCTTTAGCTCCAAGTGACAATAATAACAGTACGGTAGGTGGAAATACAACCATTATCAACCCACAACCACAAGACCATGACAACACGAATGGTAACACGAACGCTCCAAGACCTAACGATAATATCAACATTGGTGGGGTTTCTAACCAAACAAACTATGTTGAGGGTCCTGATAAGTTGACAGTTGGGGTATCGGGTGGTTCCGTCCAAAACGTTAAGGCTACGGTGTCTTCACAAGATGGTACAACAGAGTTGACTGGTCGAGTAGTTAACGGTTCTTTCGTAGCAGATAACCTACCAGAAAAAGATGGAGTTTATACGGTTAAAGTACAAGTAACTGATGATAAAGGTCAAGTCTCTGAGAAGACCATTACTTATGCAGTAAACAAAAACGGTTCAACTTATGACTGGTTGAACAAAGATGTAAACGGTGCGTATTACCAACGTTTGAGTGAGGACTTAAAACTTTCAGAACACTCAACTACACGACTAGACACAAGCAAAACGAAGTTTACCTTTACATTAGATGGTAAAGTAGTAACAGTAGATGCAAGTCTCGTTAAAGTAGATGAAAAGAAAGAGGAAGATGGTTCTTACACTTATACATATACTTTTAACAAAGATGGCTTCAAGGAAAATGGGGTCTGGTCAATCTCGGTTGCAACCGTAGACGTTGACGGTCATGCTTCTTCTTCAAATGCTTCGGTTCAGTTCCAATTTGTATTGGATAACATTGTACCTGAGTTGAAGATTGAGGGTGTAACAAACAATGGTAAGTACAACGCTGCTAAACACCAATTTAAAGTCTTAGTTAAAGATAACATTGGTTTAGCACGTGTACGTGTATTAGTAAACGGTAAAGTTTATGAGTTCACCAAAGAAGAATTGCTAAAAGGTGAGAAGTTAATTGAACTTGAACACTCTGATAAACCTTATTCGATTGAAGTTGAGGTAGTGGACTTAGCAGGAAATACTACAACCCAAAAGGTTGAGGGTATCACAATTACTGCTACAACTGCCCAAGCACTTCTTGGTTCTGATAACTTTAAATTTGCAGTAGGCGCTTTAGGGTTAGGTTTCTTTGGTGGTTTGTTAGCTTGGTGGTTTGCAGCAGTTCGCAAGCGTAAACGTAAAGAGCGAGAATTAGAAGAACTTCGTATTGGTGCGCATATTGTCACTGAAGCAGAAGGATTGGTATCGTCAGGTAGTGGTTCTGCTTCAACAGGTCAACCAGAGGAAACGGGTGTAACTAAGACTAGCGAATTGGAAGATAGTGGTGAAGTCGTTTCTGAGCTTCTTGACTCTTTGAAAGAAGAACCAGTAGTAGTTGCTTCAACTATGGGAGATGTCACAACTGACGATAGTTCGACTGCGACTCTTCCACTAGATGAAACAGGTGTTGTAGGGGAAACTTCAGTTCTTAATGAAGAGACTTCTGAGCAAACTTCTATTCTTGATGAGGAAACTAGTGAGCAGACTTCTGTGTTGGATGAAGAAACGTCTGAGCAAACATCTATATTGGAAGATGAAGAACACACTTCTGTGTTGGATGAAGAAACTTCTGAGCAGACTTCTGTACTCGACGAGGAAACTGAGGAACAGACTTCTGTTTTAGATGAGGAACTTAGTGAACAAACTTCTGTACTTGACGATGCAGAGAAAACCTCTGTCCTTGCAGAAGAAACTGAGGTTCTAGCTGAGGAAAAACCTAAAGCTAAGAAAAGAAAACCTCGTAAAAGAAAGAATGACTAAAGAAAACTAAGCTTTAGCATGTACGTTCGAGGACTGTTAATAGCAGTCCTCTTTTAGTTAAGAGAGGGTATCCCATAAAATGAGAGAATTTGTTTTAAATTTAGTCTTAAAACGTTTAGTAAATAAGACAAAAGGTTACAGTACAGATAAGATGTTAAGTTACTACGGTTCTTTAAGAGAACGAGTTTATGCAAACTTGATGTTGATTATCATTGCTTTATTTTCAACTGTAAACTACGCACTGACGGTAGGGTTTAAACAGTGGATTTTATATGTGGTACTAGGAGTCATTATTCTAGGTCTTGCGGTATCTGTCTTTTTCCACGCAATTTTGTATTTGCACGTTCGTAATTACTTGAATTTTATGTTCAAGCCAATTACAGAGGGTTTAGAACGCCCAGAGAGCTATTTTGAGCGCTTGTTACCAGTTGAGGATAATAAACTCGAAGGAGCGAAAAAAGATAGCGTAGAAGTCAAATCTGAGCCTTCTGAGGGTACTGAGGAAGAAGAGGGTTGATAGTTTTATGTCCAACTATAAAACAAGTGTCCTTGGGGAGTTGACCCAAGAGGACTTTGAGTTAGAGTCTAACCCTATTAAAGAGCCAACCTATACTCGCAGTCAGAAACCAAAGAAAAAAGAAGAGAGTGGTATCTTTAAGTTTCTGAGAGGTTTCACGGTATCCTTCATTTTCGTCTTTGCTATTTTAATGGTCTTGAAGTTGACCTTTAGTCCGATTAAGATTTCAGGTTCGTCAATGGACCCAGCTATGAAAGACGGTCAAGTTTGGTTTAGTACAATTAAGGAGTTCAAACACCCCAACAGAGGAGACATTGTAACCGCCTATAATGTGTTGGATCGAGTTCGCATTGTGAAGAGAGTAGTGGCAGTGGAAGGAGACCAAATAAAGGTCTTAGATACTGGTATTTATGTAAATGGTGCATTAGAAGATAACTCAACTGAGACTAAGAAGATGGTGGAAGATACAACAACTTGGTTAGGGGTGCATAAAGGATTGACGACAACTGTAGGAGAAGGAGAGTATTTCTTATTAGGAGATAACAGAGAAAACTCAGAGGACTCTCGTAAGAGCGGCATCTTCCCTTCGTCTACAATTCGGACGGTTGTAACTCTTCAAGCACCAGAATTTGTTAAAAATGTTTTAGAAAAGACTTTAAGACAGTCAAATTAAGGAAAAATCTAAGATTTTTAAGGTCTCAAAAACGTTGATATATTAAGGTTTTTGACACAAAGCCTTATAAATCAACACATTTTTAAAGAAATTTAAGTAAAACTGTTGACAGAACTAGGTTTGTGTGATATAATGTTTATTGTAAGTTAGCCAAAAGGCTAACGAATAAAGAAAGGAGCCACCATGGCTAATAAACACGATTTGATTGCAAAAGTAGCAGAAGCTACTGAATTGACTAAGAAAGACGCTGGTAAAGCAGTAGACGCTGTCTTCTCAGCAGTTTCAGATTTCCTTGCAGCAGGCGAAAAAGTACAACTTATCGGTTTCGGTAACTTTGAAGTTCGCGAACGTGCAGAACGTAAAGGTCGCAACCCACAAACTGGTAAAGAAATCACAATCGCTGCTACTAAAGCACCAGCTTTCAAAGCAGGTAAAGCTCTTAAAGAAGCAGTTAAATAATAAACTAATAGAAAGTAACTTTCGCTATTAGTTATTATCAGTTTTAGAGTTGAAGTTTCGTCTTTAACTCTTGGGTATCTACTGTCAAAGGTAGCTACTTTATAACCTTATAAATATGTATTAAACGCAAGACAGTTTAGCATATCCCTTTAAGGCGAATTAAAATTTTAGAAGCATAAATTGAACTCTTGTTGCGTAGCTATTTAGTTGAAATGAGATATGTTTATGTGGAATAGGTTAATCGTAAGACCTTAAGTTGAAAAACTTTAAAATTGATTTCAATAGTTTTATAACTATTGAGTTGCGGTATCGCCTGAGGGCAAGGTTTTCACCCTTTAGCGGTTTGATTCCGTTAGATACTCATTGCAGTTTTTCGACTGCAAACCTTTTTCCTAGAATTGAAAAACTTCGTTTAAAACGTGGTTGTCATGAGCTAGGCATAACGTAAAGCTTGGCAAAAGCCGAATAGTCAACTTTACGCTCTTGGTTTATACTCATGCCAAGAGTCTCCGAACTGTCGGGTTCGGCATTTCCATTTACAACATACATAGACACAGGTGTGCATCGAACAACTAAATGGTTTTTGGAAACTTTAGTCATTGGTTTGGTTGTTCAAGGATGCGACAGGTCCCGATGATGAAGGATGAACGCTCGTTAGGGTTACTAGTTCTGCACCTAGTCACAAACGGTCAAGTTGCTGACTTTATGAGGTTGGAGTCCTCACGTTTGTTTAGAGGGGTATCTTCCTCTCTAGTTTAGCTTTCATAAGCAAACCCTTTCTAATAAGGTAGTGTACTTAAGCCTTTGGCTACACGAAGTGAGTACACTACTACAAGCGCGGATGGCGAAATTGGCAGACGCATAGGACTTAAAATCCTAGGAACATTAGTTCGTGAGGGTTCGATTCCCTCTCTGCGCATAAAATAAATAGGTTCCATAGCTCAACTGGATAGAGCATTCGCCTTCTAAGCGAACGGTTGCAGATTCAAGCTCTGCTGGAATCATTGAGGTTTTCCCACGGCGGTGGGGATAAAAACTTCGTTGCGGATAATGTGGCTGTCCTAAGTGTTGGTAAGGCAGGTTGGTTTCTACAAGTCGCGCTTGTACATCGGTTCGATTCCGATAATCGTGGGTTCAATTCCCTCTATCCGCATTAGAGATTATGTTTGTTCAAGATTTAATCTAAAATAAGCATCTCTAATTGATTAGTGTCGCGATTTCTAGTGTCAGTAAGTCAAGGTTTTAGACATTGAACGAAGTTATGTCCTAGACTTCACTAATCAAATTTTAGAACCGATAGCTCAGTTGGTAGAGCACCGGACTTTTAATCCGGGGGTTTTCGCAGGTTCGAACCCTGCTCGGTTCATTATAGATTTAGGTGAAAACCTACATCATTATCTTTCTGACGACACATAGGGAAGTGTAGTTTCTTAAACAATGACAAAGCGTTTAAGAAATCAAAAATGATGAACTTGTAACTATTTCCCCGCTCGAATCACTGAACTAGGGCGACAATAATGGTGATGAAGTGTAGCTGACTTTTGAATTATTGTGAAGGGGTGGTAGCTAAAACGGATGATGTGTGGAGGAGCTTTTTAAGTTAGGTTCGAAACTAACGAAGAAAGTGATGGACACGTTTTGGATAGTTACATAATACTATATTCAAAACCGATAGCTCAGTTGGTAGAGCACTCGACTTTTAATCGAGGGGTCGCAAGTTCAAACCTTGCTCGGTTCATTAGAGCACAAATATAGTGTGCAACCACTGTGTGAGTGCTTGAGTTTCTTACTCCTAGAAGTAAGAACGCCTAAGTAGAAGGCTAATCTTCTACTAACGCCCCTCAGCGAAACGAGGTGACGCCAATGGTTCGATTAGCATACTAAAGCTAGTTAAGATAAGGTTGGTGAGGTTTACTGGCTTAAAGCTACGTGCAAAAAGGTTTAGAGTAAGTACAAATCCTTTCAGTAAATCAAGAATAAAACTCAGTTGCAAAACGGTGGAGACATTTCCGCTTTTGGGTTCAAATTTGTCGTAGAAGTCGTTTTTAAAACCAGTTAGCTAAGAAGTACATTTTCTAACTAACGAAAAACACAGGCAATCTCAATCCAAATGTACTAGGTTGAGGTCTAAAAACGTATGGGTTCGTTGGTTCTCCCATATAAGGTACCAGAGGTGTTGAGGGTATCATTACAAGGCTTGGTAGCTCAGTTGGTAGTAGCGACAGATTGAAGCTCTGTGCGTCGTAGGTTCAAGTCCTACTCAAGCCATAACTAACTATTCTCTTAGCGCGCAGATTATAGTTAGCGGAACCTGTTCTTGTTTTCGAAACGTTTAGTTTTAGTTTTAGGGAACAGAAACCCATAAAAGACAAAAAGAACGAGAAACAAACGAAGCGCGTTCGTTCACTCAAATGGAGCGGATTTTCGGAACTTGACTGAATTTAGTAATTCTTTTGTTAACTGGTATCCAACTATGGTTGAGATTTCACTTCTGTTCAAAAATCCGCAAAGGTTTAAGTAATTTTGTTCACTTAGTTGCATTTGTGACTTACCGAATGGCTTAGTTAAACCGAGTCAGCTATTCAGAAGTTCCATTTGAGTTCATCTGCACTCAACAGATTATCTAATAAAAGAGTAGGGAGTTAGGTTTCTTTAGTAATTTTCAAGTTACACCTAATACGGATACCTAACTAGCGTTAGCTGCAAGGGGGTATCTTTTTTCCACCATAGCTCAGTTGGTAGAGCGCATGACTGTTAATCATGATGTCACTGGTTCGAGACCAGTTGGTGGAGTTCTACTGTGAGGTAGAAGGTTAAACGTTTAATTTCTGATTACCACCGATAGCATGGTGCTTATGTTTGAGTCATGACTTACATAGACGAGCCGGTAGATCAGCGGAGTTTTCTTTGAAAACTGTTCGAATCCTTGCGGTGGTATTAGTTTTTATAAGAGGTAGCCAGACACAGGACTTGGCGAGTGTGTCCTCCGTCCGTACAACGGAGTTCGAAGTGCGCAATTTGAATACGGTGGTTCGATTCCATCATACCTCAGTATCTAAATTTATTAAGACTCAGGTGATACCATACCATACCTACCTAAAGTTGGCAAAAAAAAATAAGGTGATACCATACCTACCTAAAGTTGGCAAGTTTGTCCTAAGCACGACACAAAACTACTGGAAAGAAATCCGTTATCCCAAACCAATACGGGAAAAAGCGAGGTAGATTGTTTTATTCTACCTCTACCCTGAGAGGGTTTTATGTTGTAATAAATTAAATAGAGGGTATAGCCAAGTGGTAAGGCAATAAGAGACCGTAGACCAAGGGTTCGAATCCCTTTACGACGACTAGGTCGTTGTATAGCCAAGGGGCAAGGCAGCGACTGCTTATGACCGAGGGTTCAATTCCCTCTATCCTCATTAACCTTTATATTATCGGAATTTAGCGCAGTTTGGTTAGCGCACTTGCTTTGGGAGCAAGGGGTCGTAGGTTCAAATCCTGCAATTCCGATTGCCAAACGGATTTTATACTATTGTTTATATGTATATCCTTTAGGCTCAATAGTCTGAATAAGGTTGTTGAGTCGTAGCCTACTGAGTTTATTTGTAAGTATTTTCTCGGTAGGTGAGATTTGTATCCTTTAGGCTTGGCAATCTGAAGAAGGTTGCTGAGTCGTAGCTTTAGTAGTTGCAAATTTTAGAGTCAGTAACAATGTCTTTCAAGGATTTTGTGAAGTCATGTCCTAAACTACTACTAAAGTGAATTTGGTTGATAAGTGAGTTTCGTGATCAGGACTTGCTTTCAAAATACCTCTTAATTTTATTCAAGCGCAATGATTTTCAAAGGTCTTTGCGTTATACCACACTTTGTTGTGTGGGAAAATTCATGGTTTTCACATTTTCCATGAATCCTCTTAGAATTTAGGGTGGGGTTTCAATCTTCACGGGTTGAAACCTTCCCTCATGGAAGATTACCCAAGTCTGGCTATAAGGGAACGGTCTTGAAAACCGTCAGGTCGGTAAAACGGCGCGTGGGTTCGAATCCCACATCTTCCGTTGAATTGAAGTAATTTCAATTCAAGAAAATAACTCCTAATGTTTTAAAATGTGCAGCAGAGTTATAGAGCATTTTGTTTACTGGGGTATCGACTTTCAAAGGTCGCTACCTCATAGTCTAGTGGGTTTTGATTGGTTCCTCGCTAGGCTGGTTCTAGCGTTTAGTTAGACCTTCTTTTTCTAATTTATTTGGTGTAAGAACTGTTAAAGGTTTTTACATCATTCCTCTCCTCATGAGAATGGGAGAGAGGTTAGCTTTCATTAAATCCTCCTTTCGGGAAGGTTGTTAACTGTAAAAGGTTAGCAACTTATAGAACCTATATTGGTTCCTAAACATCGTCATTTAGAGACTGACAAAATCCCCTAACGTACAACCGTTAGGGTTCTAAAGAACTCTCGTTACACTCTAGTTCGCGACGTGAAGTGTAGAAGTAAGGTTTACTTCGGAAAATAAACCGTAAGGGTATCCTCTTTTCAAAGAGGTTCCCTTTAGTTTGGAGAATTACTCAAGAGGTTGAAGAGGACGGTTTGCTAAATCGTTAGGTCGGGTAACTGGCGCAAGGGTTCGAATCCCTTATTCTCCGTAAAATTTTCGTAGCGGTGCGATTGAACAGAAGTCAAGAATGCTGTTGAGGTGTTTATTTTCTAGAGTTAAGCTCCTCAAGGTTATGAACCGCTATATAAATCACATAATGTTCCCGTTTACTGGTATAACTTCTTGCTGGTAAACTTTTTATATCTAAGAGGGAAGGGTATCCACAAAATGCTAACCTACAACAAAATGATGAAACTACATAACGAATTAGAGTCTAGTTTAAGTGAGTTACAAAGACACTTAGAAGTGGTTTTAGAAGATTTCGATAGTGAGTGGGGAGTGTCTGCTCAGATAAGAGTAGATGAGGGTAATTGTTTGACTATAGGTTATTATGATCCAACTCAAAACATGGAGTTTGAGTCTATAATTGCAGATAGTTTAGACTTTAAACGGTTGATGAGATGCCAAACCCCAGAAGAACTTCTTTCGTTCTTGTCTCAACGGACGATAGCTTAATAAATAGAGGTCTTGAATGAAAATTAAGTTTTTGAAAGTTTACATAGGTTTATGTTTTCTTTTTGCATTTGGTCTGTTTGTTGCAACCGAGTATAATTTTCCGATTGATTTAATCTCTCACGTTTCCACTTTATTTAACCAATCTGAACTCAACAGTAAGTTATGGTTACAAGCGGTATCTTTGGTTTTTCTGTGGTTTACGGGTTTGTTCGGTTTGATTTTATTTTCAAAAACACCTACAAAAGCTGAAAACACTAAGAATATGTCTTGACATTTCACATTGTTTCTGATATAATAGGTTTATCTTAATTGAGGGGTCGTCTGGATTCGACAGGCGATTGGACTTTTTAACCTCGCACCGAGTGACTACGTTATAGTCGAATTAAATATAACTGCAAATAACAATGCACCAGTTCGTGTAGCTGCCTAAACCTTTGGGTTTGGTAGTTGATACGAACACAAGTAAAATAGTCGAATAGACAAGCGACTGAGATAAGTACCGGTATCTTTTAGTTGCTATAAACCTCGGTACTCGCAATTAAGGTTTCTCAACTTAGTTGTTAAAGAGAGATATAGTTTTTAGGTTTGTACGTTTCCTAAAAGTTGAATGTTAAAACGTAGCAGTGCGCAGTAAGGTTAATTGGGAAGGTCGTTTGGACGTGGGTTCGACTCCCACCGGCTCCATTGGTCATCCTACCACTTTAATGACCAAGTTTTCATAATTTATGTCCTTTGGAGAAATTACTCTCCATTATAATAAAAGGGTAACTTCGGTTGCCTTTCTCTCTCCGTGGTAGAGGTGTGGGGTAGATTATTCATGACCCACTAGGTGACAGTTTCCGTGCAGAATAATTGCTAGGTGTCTCATTAGAGTGACAATCGGAAACAGCAAGGGTTCAAATCCCTTACGGAGAGTTAGTTAAGGAAGTAGGGGTAGAAAGATTGCCCTTATCTATAATAAATTATAGTAGGTACAAATATGACTCTAATTATTTCAGCTTTTCCTTGTCTTGGAAAAACCACTCTTACTAATCAAAATAAAGAAAAATATTTTGATGCAGAAATTTATGAAAGTAGGGCAACCAAGGGTATGTCACAAAGTGATCAGAGGGAATTTTTCAAGGCAAGTGCGATAAAAATAAAATTGATTTATAATACTGGTTATTATGATGCAATTTTTGTAACAGATGATGAAAGATTACTAGAGGAATTGCGTTTATTGGGTTTACCTATAATTCATGTTTTACCTAACCCTAATAAGGAAGAGCATTTACAAGAGTACATTTCAAGAGTAGTTGACCGTTCAGGTTTAGCTTGGTATCAACGTGTTCTTTCTGAGGATATTACTCAATTAGAAGATAAACTCTGTAAATTACACACTACAAATGAGAAAGTTTATTTTGTAGAACCTAATAAGTATATTGAGCATCTTGTTCATGAGTTAGCAGACGGGAAGTATTTCTCAGAAAATAGTACGGCTCATTATAGATAAAGTTTGATCTGATTTTTAGTTAGAAATACCTTAAAGTGTCAAATAGGGTAAAAAGTTATCACAAAGTAAAGGAGTGTCCTTAGTGAATAAAGAACATTACAAAGTTTTAGCAAAAGAAGTCCTATCTGAATACCCTTGCAGTGTCCACATCTGCATTAACCCTTATTATTGGAAAGACAATGGTTCTATCTGTGGACTGGGTGACTTTAAACCTAATGAGGTAGATAGGTTAGCTAAACTTTTAGATGAAGTCTCTGAACAGATCAACAAGGAAACTGGGTATTCTATTTCAAGTATAGATTGGCTTGATATTTTCCCGGAAGATAAATCTTTATACGAATCTCGTATGAAAGAAGCTACTGAGAGGTTAGAGACTCTTTTTAGTTCTTTGTAGTTTGCTTTAATTGAAATTTGTGAAAGAGGTATAACTGTGGTTAAAGAACATTATCGTTGCAATTTAGGTACTAAGAAAGTAACTAAATGGGGAAATAGCAAGGGTATCCTTCTCCCTCAAACGGTCTTAGATAACTTGGATTTAAGTGATGGTTCTGAAGTTGAGTTTATTTTTGAAGATGGAAAGATTATTTTGCGAAATAAAGCAAATCAGTTAGATATTCCAAACTACGATTTAGATGAATTGTTAGCCGATTATTAAACTTCAACTAAATAAGTATCTAATAGTGTTGACAAACCTAACGCTTTATGTTATAATTACATCATGAAGTTAAATTTTTGCAGTAGGTAGAGAACTGAGCGTTTGGTAACGACTACCAAACACTTGCTACATATTTGTCTACAAGGAGTAGAGGTCGCCTTTAAAGAACACGGTCGCGAAAGCCAAATTCGTCTGCGAAAAAGCAGAGACTTACCTCAAGCTAAGACTTGATTGCTGATGATGGATGAGCATTTAGAACGTAGGTTCGATTCCTACTCAAGTCGTTGTTGAAAATAGCACGTGGTTTCTCAGAGCTGAAGTGGTGGTTCAAGTCCGCCCTAGACCTAGATGTCTAGTAGTGTCAAGCAACAAATGTTTAAAAGAGGTTACTCAACTGAGATAAGGGTATCCTCAAACATGCACCGTTGGTCAAGTGGTTAAGACACTGCCTTTTCACGGCAGTAACATGGGTTCGATTCCCATACGGTGTATTGTCGGCAACGACAAGGGCGACAGCCAGCCCCTAAATGTTGTACAACATTTAGAAGTTGCGCTAGTGGTACATACCTTAAGTACACGGGTATAGATACATTAGTGGGTTTACGGTGCTTTGTGTGTTGGAAGCCTTGGACAAAGGTCTAGTTAGTTATCAGAATTAAAACACACGTGGCTTTGACTTGGGGTTACTATACTGCAGTGTAGTAGTGGGTTCGATTCCCATCTTAGTCATATCATTTATCAAAAAGAAAGGGGAAGTAGAATGAAAAAGGCTAGAAAACCATTACCAGCAAGTCTCAGACGTTTGCTTATTCAACATAGAACTAGAGCTAGAGATTTATCTTTTGTAGTAGGTACTAAAGCAGTTATGGTACGTAATCGACATACAGGAGAACTTCTTGGGAATGTTTACTACAATGGTACAGAGTTCTACTTTTCAAGACAGCTGATACACTATAGAGACAAGTTAGGGTATCCGGATTTTCTTAAATTTCAAAATCTCGTACTTAGACCTTTAGAAGAATGTTTAATTTTGGGTGATTTTTAATATTTCTTTTAGTTAAGTGATAGAAGCATTTGCAGGTTGATGCGGTAAAGACAAGTGACGTCAGTCTTAGATAAGTCGGTTCAAGTCCGTCCTATCACATTTGGTCTCGTAGCGTAGTGGTTATCGCGCTGCCTTGTCACGGCAGAGATTAAGGGTTCGATTCCCTTCGAGACCGTTTGTTGGTTTATATGTGCGAACTCTCCTCTAAGGAGTCTCCACATTTTAGGAAAGGTAGCTCAGTTGGTAGAGCATTGGTTTGAAGAGGTTGGAATATGGAAGGTAGTTGGTTTAAAGATTTACGAAACGAAGCGTTACTTTACCTTGCAGGTGGTATCCTTTCTTCTGCTTTAGGTTTACTAGCTTGGGTGATTTTGTATAAATTACATATTTACTTTGGTTTTCCTCAACCTAATACTGATGGTGCGGTTGCCATTGCATTTGGTGGGATGATAATTTTCAAATATCTAATTGAGATTAAACTAGAATTATTAGGTCTTTCGATTGAAGATATTCTATCTTCACTAGTCTCAAAGATCTTATTTGGACTACTTATCTTACTTTTCACTCTAAACATAGATACAGTTTTCAAGGTTGTGCTTGAGTTTAGTAATAGTCTATTGTATGGTCAAACTTAGTTTTAATATTCGGAAAGATAGCGAAGAGGCTAAGCGCGGCGGACTGTAAATCCACTCCTTCGGGTTCGGGGGTTCGAATCCTTCTCTTTCCATTATACAGGCATAGTTTAAAGGTAGAACTACGGTCTCCAAAATCGTCAGTGTGGGTTCAATTCCTACTGCCTGTGTTTGTTAAATTAAAGCGGAATGGTAGCAGTTGGTAGATCGTCAGTCTCATAAGCTGAGGATCGTAGATTCGATTCCTACAAGGTACATAACTATGAGAAAAGGAAATGTGTAATTATGAGTCAATTAGATTTTGAGAATGCTGATGGAGATTAAACCATACAAGGATATAATGATGGGGTATCTATTACTTGTCAAACTAAAGGCTCGTATGACTATGGTACTTACGATTTATCTAAGTCAGAAGTAGAACAAGTTATCAGATTTCTTCAAAAATGGAAGTCTAATAATTGATATTTTTCTAAACATGTAGAAAAACTGAGAGAGTATTTAATGGATAACTATTTAAGTGATAATAATAGCTATATTCAAAGAATGAACCAAACTGCTGAGTCTAAATTTAAGGTAGTTGAGCCTTTTCTTGGAGAGGGGGTTACACTTTTGGATTTTGGTTCTGGTATTTCTTATGAGTTTATAGCTAATGTAGTTTCTACAGGTACTAATTACTATTCTTATGATATTTCTCCGACTGTGCAAACTACTTTATCTCGTATGGGTGTAAATGTGGTAACTAAACAAGAGTTACTTAAAGGGGAACTTCAATTTGATATAATTTATCTCTCTAGTGTTTTCCACGAAATTATGAGTTATTTAACTCGTCAAGAACGTACAGAAACCATATCCATGATTGTAAATAGTTTAAAAACAGGTGGTTCTCTAGTTATTCGAGATTGGGCTAACCCAGATTTGGTATCTGAGACATTTACGCTCCGACCTGTTTCAAAACAAAGTGAGATAGAAATATATACTTGGATTAAAGAACTTCAGAAAAACTCGATTATTGATACTGTTGAGACAAAAGAAGACGGTTCTATTGTAACTACTGTTAAAAATGCTTATGAGATTATTTTTCATACAGTTTGGGGTTTGAAGTCTTTGAGTCGAGAGTCAAAAGAGCAATATAATGTTACAAATGCCTTCATAAAGTGGATTGCGTATCCTTGGAAAGATTGTTTGCAGTTGCAAGGTATTCATAGATATAAGGATCAGAGTTATTTAGCTTATTTACAGAACTACTTTGAGCTAGACTCCGTTCCTTTTGATACAAAAATGGTTTGTGTTTTTCAGAAGAATTAAACTTGTCCTAAACACGACATTAAACTGTCTCGTCTTTTGGACGTTAAACGAGCGTTGACTCTAGGTAGCTACCCCACGGTTAGTTAGACGAGCTTTCGACTTGCGTTTTCGGTATCAACGGCGGGGGGGGATTTAAAACCGAATTTTACTTATGTTTCAATTGTAAATTTGATATAAAACGGCTCCCTGTTAAACAAAGTCATTTATGAAGAGTGTGTTAAAACATTTCTAACAGCTTGTTCCCTGCTTTGTCAAAATAACTTTTAGAAATAAACATATTTACAAAATGGAAACTATAAGTAAAGAATTTAATAGTGTAGTCTGGTTGCGGATGCGATTGGGGTAAGTGAGAGCTAGTGCGCACTAGTTCTCAGCTACACATCAGCCGATTTAGCTCAGTTGGTGGAGCATCTGATTTGTAGTCAGGCGGTCAGCGGTTCAAACCCGTTAATCGGCATGGGATTATGGCGAGAATCTGCTTCGGTGGGTTCTTGCTTCCCCAAGTATACTTGGTATCGACCTACCTTCCTCGCTGTTAGGAAGATAGGTTGGTACGATGTAGTCTGGATACCGAGCGTCTGGCGCAAGTGATTGGGAAGAGCGCTGTACCAATCAGCTACATCATTTTTATTGTGGTGACGTAAGGCAATATGGTGCGCCACTTGTTTGTGGTACAAGCGTTAGTCGGTTCGAGTCCGACACGTCACATTAAAGTGTTACCCAGAGTATACTTAAGCGTTATAAAGTTTTTAGACTACCCACAGGTTTAATAACAAGCTTTGTTTAGGGTTTTTGGTGAAGACCTCGTTGGGGAAAACCAAATTTGGTCGGATAAGAGACTCAAAACCTTATCGACTGTTGTGCGAAAGAGTTTTCTTTCGCATTTTTATTATAAGAGAGCGGGGTTAATTGATGATTAAAGAAGTAGTTTTAGATGAGTCTATTTTGGACTTAGACTCTTGGCTCCCTCAATCTGCGATAGATGAGGTAGCTGCTTTAATTTTACATTTGGAAGAACAAGGTGAAAATGCTCCCTCGGTATCCTCAGTAAAAGGTTGATTTTTGAAGATTATATGCTATACTTAAATAGCTAATTAAGGTTGAACTTACTTTCAGAGGAAGAGTAAGTCTTCATCTTTTGATTTGGTCTTATGGACATTCAACTTTAATAAGTTGAAAAGACTAAATGACATCCTCAATAAGATGGTAAACTGTTGTGGTTCACTTCGTACCAGTAAACGGAGTTTGATTTTGAACTTAATATAATTTGGAGAGAACCTTTACTGTGCTTAGGTTCTCTTTTCTTTCCCTTGATTTTTCAAGGTTTTGTGCTATAATAAAGAAAAATAGAAATGGAAGTAGGTTTAACCTTTGGATTTTGATGTAATGTTAGAACATGATTATCAAACTTATCTAAATAAGTTTGGTTTACAAATAACTAAAGAAGAATACAGAGTTTTGCTAAGAAACGCTAATCCCCATGCTATGAAAGATGGCTTGGAAAACTATTTAAAACAATTCTTCTTTGACGTAACTGTTTCGGTATCCGAATCTGACTTGAAAGTTCAAGTCAAAGATAGAGGTGAAGTAGAATTAGGAGTAATCACAAGTCACTACTCAGATTTTCCTATGTTATACTCTGTGTCCACGCATGATGCAGTCAAATTACTTTCTCACATTTGGTACAGTTATGAAGGTGGCTTTGAATTAGCTCGTATGTCAGGGTATTGGGAGTTTCCTGAAAAGTTTGAAGGTAGTGATGTTCTTCAGTTTGAGCAACCTATTCCTCAAATTACTTCGGTTCGATTTAGAACTTCGATTGAAAATGTTTTTATTACAAACAAAGGTGCAGGAAAACGAGTTTACCTAGAAAATTTAGAGCATTTGCATGAGTTAAGTAAAGTTCTGGATTGGTTGTCTTGTTCTAACTATGTAGAACTTCCCAACTCCGCTTGGGTATCCTCACTAGAAGTTCTACCTTACACATCTGAGTCTACGGTTAACACTCAAATTTGTGTTCGTCCGTTTATTGAAGTGGAGGTGATTTAACTATGGTTAAGTTATATAATACACAAACAGTAGGTGTCCGTTACTTCTCTGATAAGATTGTTGAGCAAAATGAAGTCACTCTCGAAAATCCAACCTCAAATTGTAAAATTGTTAAAATAAAAGCAGATAGGGTTTGTAATGATTGTGAGGGAGTTATTCCGGAAGGTTCTCGGTGTTATACTTTTAATCCTCGGTTGAAACCTCGCTATTGGATTTGTTTCAACTGCTTACCAGAACCTAATACTATGGTTGAGAGGGAGATAGGTAGAGTTACTGAAAATAACACTATGCTATATTATTCAGATCGGTTTGGTCGTCTAGGTCAGAGGGTAGATAAAGATAAGGTTACAGATGAGGAATGGGGATATTTCCAAGAAAAGAATGAGGATGAATTAGAAACCTGCCTTAGAGGTTTACACTTTGATGAAGATTAACAAAGGGCATCTCTAAAAACTTCCCTTTTATTTATAGAAATCTCCTTTTTTAACAAAAGTTTAAACTTTAGCTAATTTTATCTTGACAAAACTTACCTAGTGTGGTAAAATAAATATAGTTAAAATTTGAAAGGAGGTTTCTTCACATGGAGAAAGGTAAACAACTATTTGTCTATACTCGTAAATTGAATGCAAATAAGTCTCATAAAGAACAGTTTGCCAAGCGTTTTCGCATGGCGGACGATATTTATAAGAAGACTCTGATTGCATTGTTAAAGCGTTACTCTAAAATGAAGAAAGACCCTCTTTACAAGAAAGCGTACAAGTTTCCTAAAGGGAAGGATCGCAATGCAATTTTGAAAGAACTTGGTATTAAGTATGACTTAGTAGGTAAGTTCACTGCAAGTAAGTTTGCGAATGACTATCGTAATGCGCGTAACTATTCTGACTATATTCCATGTGCTGTGGCAAAAATGTTAGGGTTTCGTGCTTGGCGTGCCTTTAGTGAAGTCTTATTTGCGAAAGGTGCTGAAAAGGTTAATCTTAGAGGTACACTGGAGTCTTTTGAAGGTTTTAATACCTCTAGTGTTAGTGTGAAAGATAATATCTTTACAATTTCAACTCGAAAAAAGAAAGTTTCTTGCATAATTCACAACGAAAATGATGAATTTGAAGAAGAGATCCTACGAAATACTTTGAAATATAACCGTTTAGTTCGTAGATTTGAGTTTGGAGAGTGGAGCTACTATGTACAGTCTATTTTTGAAGGTACTCTTCCGGTTAAATATACGTCAAATCTCGAAGGTTCTGTCGGAATTGATATTGGTACATCAACTATTGCGGTATCCTCACATTATCAAACAGAGTTAGAAGAACTAGCGAAAGATGTAATGATTGATGAACAAGAAGTTGCTCGTTTAAATCGTAAACTCGACCGTCAACGTAGAGCTAACAATCCTCACAAGTACAATGAAGATGGTACTATCAAAAGAGGTGTTCGCCAACCTTGGGTTGACTCAAATGAGTATTTGAAAACAAAAGCAAAATTGAATGAGTTACACCGTAAAGCAAAAACTCAACGTAAATTAGCTCATAAAACGTTAGCTAATAAAATTGTTCAGATGGGTACAACTTTTGTAGTGGAACAAATGTCTTTCAAAGGCTTACAAGCTCGTACTAAGGAAACAAAAGTTAACGAAAAGACTGGTAAATATCAGTCTAAGAAACGCTTTGGTAAAACTATCTTGCATAAAGCTCCGTCTATGTTGATTGAACAAATTCGATACAAAACAATGTATCAAGGTAAAACCTTTGTTCTTGCGAATACAAGAGAAGTAAAAGCTTCACAGTTGAACCATTTGACTGAGGAGTACAACAAGGTTTCTTTAGGTACACGTGCAAAGATGATTGGTAATGACTTAGTTCAACGCGACTTATACTCAGCCTTCTTGTTACAACATGTAGGGTTAGATGGTGTAACAGTAGATATTGATGGTTGTAAGTCTGATTTTGATACATTTTTACGCAATCAAGAATTTACAATGTCGCAATTAAATACAGATTTGAAGTCTATAGGTAAAGAATATTTCAATTAAATTTTTGTCCTAAATACGACTTAAAACTGTTTCGGAGTTCATTTGGGGACTTCGTGAGGAGGTCGTTAATTCAAACAGTGGTTTGATTGGCTTCTAAGCGGCTAGGTGTCTATTCTCAGCTCAAAAAGCAATGTATGTAAGTGGTAGTTCTCAATTAAGAGGTATCCAATAGTAACTTATGAGTAGACAATACCATTCACGCTGCAACTTTGTAAATAATTTAGGTTTCTTTTAAACTAATTTTGCGAATATGTATTATCTATTTGTTTATTAAAGTTCCAAACGATAGTTATAAAATTTTCTGCAACAACATATATTGGTACCTATTTGTTTATTAATGTTCCAAACGTGGAGATTTTTTAAGCGTAAATATATTAAGTTTCGTCACTTAGTTATTATGATTTTCAGTATTTTATAAGTGTGATAGGTTTATGTATATTGACATAAGTAATTATTTGTTTAAATAGGATTGTTTCCATATTTACCACCGTCAAAAGTGCTAAATATATAGCGCAGAGCTGGTTCCTCTGCGTGAACAAAAATACATAAAAGAAAGGTTTCTTATTTGACTATTACTTGTCTTTAGCAACCACTTCTCAGATGTAGATTTGTGATGTTTCATATTTTCTACTTTTCAGCAGAACTTAAAAGTAGGTGAGAACTAGAAGAACTGTTGCTCCAATCACAGTTGGTCTAGGTTTGAGGTTCGACTCCTCAAGTTCTCATTTCCAAAAACGCAGTTTGGACAGAAAGAAAGCAGATAATTGTCTGCTCTTTTTCGTAAATTGAGAGAAAAACTTTAAAACCCTCTCAGAAGTCTCAGATTGCCCCAGATTTAATTTTAAAGTTTAGGTCGATAATTTCTACCTTTCAGATAGAAAACTCGTTAGAAAGCAAATTAGAGGGTTTAAACTATGACAAAAAAGTAGTAGACTTTTTAAACGATCAGAGATTATTTATGGTAGATAAGGTGCGGTATCAAGAGCTAACTAAATTGATTTCAGCTTTTGAAAACGGTACTTATTCTGCAGATATGAGTGAAGAAGAACTCCCACACAAGGTTTATTTAAAAGTCCAAATGGCGCTTTGTGGGTGGTTTGAAAGAGATGCTTGAATGACATGGAGGGAGTTCATGACATTAAAAATACTGCAAAAATTAGAAAAAGACCTTACTTACTTATTACAGGATGCTACACTTGAGGAGGTTTTAAATTTTCTCGGTATCCAATATTTCGAAAGTAGTTTCGAAAATGGTGATGAAACTCGAATTGTTTACGAATTTGAAGATACATGTACTTTGGCAATTGAAATTTCTATCACAAACATGGAGATTAGGTTTTGGGGTACATTACAAGATTCTACTTATCATTTAATTGCACGCTCATATTGGGTTTGGCTAGACCAACATTACGGTTTGTTGTTTCTCTGTTTAATTTATTTGTTGAATAAAAGATATAGGTCTTACAGACCTTATGCCTATAAAGTGAACATTCAAGGGGACTGGTTCGACATTAAAGTAAATACTAGTTTATTGGAAACTTTAGATCGTTTTCAGTTAAGTTCACTTACTGAATCAGATTTAGAACAACTATACTTATGAGCTACTCAAACAAGTTTGCTGAGGTATTTCTATACTCACAAATATTTCAAAATTTTATTGTAATTGGAGGTTTTCATGGCACTAAAAACACTACAAAATTTAGAAAAGGAACTTAATTATTTGTTGAAAGACGGAACGCTCAAAGAGGTTCTAACTTTCCTCGGTATCCGATATTATGAGGGAAGTCTTAAATATGGTAATGAAAATAGAATCGTTTATGAATTTGAAGAGGGTGGTCTGATAGCGATTTCAATTTCTACTATAGACGGTTCGGTTAAATTTTGGGGTAAAGTCCATAACTCTATTACTAGTGGACTTTATCGTTCTTTTTGGGTTTGGTTAGCTCAAAACTATAGTTTACTATTTGAGCGTTTGATTTATTTGTTGAATGATGAGTATAACTCTTTAGGTGATTTAGATTACACAATCGACATTTTAGGTGAATGTTTCAACCTCGAATTAACTTCTGATAATTTAGAGTCACTCGAAACTGTAAAATTAACTTTACTTTCGAATGTTGACTTAGAGAAATTACAAGCATGACTTATACACATCTGTGGAAAACTCTCCAAAGTTATGTGCATAACTTTTTAAGTTTCTTGGATCAACACCCTTACATTTTTATCGGTTTGTTGGTTTTACTTTTTGTGAGTTGGTTTCGCATTTGTTGGAAGTTATTTAAACACGCACCAACCAAAGCAGAAAAGAAAAAGATTGTGCAGTGGTTTCTAAACGGTCTAATCTTCTTACTTTCGGTATCCTTTATTTTGTTATTGCTTGTTATGGGTATAGGTCAAGTCATTTAATACTTGACCTATTCTTTTATTTGTGTTATAATAAGACATACTTAAAAAATAAAGATAAACAGGAGAATAAAATTATGGCTACAACATTCAAACTAGGTCTATGTGACAATCGACATGAAATAAAAGATGTAACAACCTACATCTTCGCTGACGGTGATATTAGCTTCCCTATCGACCCTAAAGTGTTGAGAAATAAAGTTGTAGATAAGTTCAATGAACTAGGGATTACAGATGGTGACGATTTAATTATTTATGTCACAGGATTGACTCCAGCTTTAACTGCAGTCATCCGAATTGCCTTTAAACATTCTATGACTTTAACACTCATGCACTACGACAAAGATTCTAAGTCTTACATTGAAGATGTACTTTTCTCTCCAAATGACGTTGGCTATGATTTAGAATACCCTACTTGGGTGGCTTGTCCATAAATTTAATTAAGCAAAGAAAGATAGAGGAGAACTTATGTCCATAGTTACATTTAAAGACTTTACCATTGTGAATATTACGGATAAAGTTCATGAAGTGCATGAGTTTCAAGGTACTTTTGCAGATAATCGTACAAATATCTGTGAGATTTTGATTGAGATTTCCACTGAGGTTGAAAATAAAGAAGTTGAATTAGAAATGACAATCAAACCTCAAGAGATAGGCGCTTACCACTCTTATGGAGATGATAGAGATAAAGGTTTCGGTATCTCCACTGAAATTTTCAAAGATTTGATTGGGCATGCTCTTGAAGGCGCAAATAGTTTGACTTTGCAAGAATTTGTTCATCACTATTATGAGAAATTTGGTCGTACACATAGCGTTGAATTAAGTTGGGGTAAATATAAGTATTTGGGTCACACTTTCTTGTATTTACCTACAGAAGATTCTAAGTCTACAAGTGCAATTTCTTTGAAACAAGTTTTTTCTGAGGATATTGACTTAACTAGCTCATCTATTGAGGTGGTTCAGTTTAAACTAAATGATTTGGATATTGACTTAATTAAGAAACTTGTTGAAGGTCTTAAACTCAATAAGTCTCAACAACGAGATTATGAAGTAGCTTTAGACCACTTACAATATGCAAAAGAAGAGGCAGAGAACCGAAATACTTATGTTTATTACAAGTCTTCGTTAGATTTATTGTTAAAACTTAAGTCTAAACACCCTTGGGGTATCCTTCCTTTGGAACTTGTCTGCAAAGATAATTTGGTTCGTGGTGAATTGAAGCATTTGTTCCCAACTGCAATTAAGAAAATGGCGAATGATAACATTGTTTATAGTTTACAAGAACTTTTAGGGGAGGTGTAGTCAAATTGACAATACCAAAAATGAGAGCTTGGGATTCTGAGAATTGTATTATGTTTCCTGACCATTGCTTGACTAAACATGCAGATGGAAAGGTTTATGCAATTTGTTCCCCACTTACAGGGAAGAAGTTGGTTATTGCACAAGAAATAGAGTCACAATATGTTATGCAGTCTTTCCATGTAGTTGATAGAAGACTAAATGGTGTGGAGATATACGAAGGGGATATTGTAGCGTTTGAAGATTACAATTCAGATTACGGTGATACTTATCTGAATTTTGGTGTAGTAGAACTAACTGATTTAGGTTTAAATATTACAAATCGTTTTGAAGCTGAGTTGGAAGACCTGTTGTTAGGTAACAATCAACTGGATGTGAAAGTTATTGGGAATATTTATCAAAACAAAGACTTATTAGAGGAAATTTGAGATGGAACTTAATTTAAATAATTTACAAGACTTATATACAGAAGGTAAACTAACTGAATTTGCTTTGAATGATTTACCTTCGTATCCAAACTCTTATACGATAGTTGGTTTACATGAGCTAGTTGAGTTTGAGTCTGAACTTCGCAAACAATTTCGTGGTATTTCCGTAGTTAAAGGAGTTAATAAGTATTACTATGATTTTGAAACTGGAATGGTATTTCTTTATAATGATTATGTAGGGTATAGAGACTCACATCATTATAAAGTTTCAATTTCTGAGTTGGTAGACATTGTAAACGGCAAACGCTCTTTAGATGAGTTTCCGATTGACTCTGATTTGGACTTATATTGGTTCTTGGAAAACCAAGAGAAGGATGTTCTAGTAGGTTTGCTTTATAAGGCTTTGAAAGGGGAATAAAGGATTTTATGGACGGAACAACAAACTACAAAGTGTGGGATACTAAGACAAAACAGATGTTCCAAGTAGTTGGAATTGATTATATCCAACAAGAGATTTACCCAGTAACGGAAGATGAATTTAAACGGTTCATCCCACTGTCTGAGGGTATCCTCTTACCTCAAACTCCTTTCGTAGACTCTAAAGGTCAACCTTTATGTGCAGGTGCTATTATTAAGGTTGCTGATACAGTTTACTTTAGCGATGGTGGTTTCTACGAAAATCCAGATGAAGCCTATGGTGAAACTCAACTTGATAATTACTTTGCACTAGAGTTTGATGGGTTTGAATTTACTTTGACTAAAAGTAAATATGGTCTATTAGAGGAGTCTGCTTTGTGGTCTTCTATTTACGAAGATAACATGAGAGTTTTGAGTGATTTTCTACGCTTGTCGAACGATTTTACGATTGTGGGGAATATTTATGAAGATGGAGATTTGCTTAAAGGTGAGCAAGACTAGGTGAGGTAATTTAAAATGATGAATGAACTAGTAAATGAATTAAATGCAGTTATAGATAGCAGTTTTGAGCGTATTGTAGGTATAGGTAAATGGATTTTGTACTTTGAGCGTTTGAAAGCCAATAATGTAAAAGAGATTTTCCGAGTGAGTGTTAAATCTAAGAATATTCGATATTACTGTGTGAGTCATGATACCTCTGTAAGATATGTGTCATTGCAACAACCTACAGATAAGGTTACATTCAATACAGTGGCTGAGGTTATAGATTACATTTACGGTGGTTAAACTAAGGAAATAGAAAGAGAAGGAGAACTTATGTTCAACAACTTAACAGCAGAAGAAGTAAACGTTTTGGTTCGGAGCAGCGACTATTTTAAACTTCCAAAAGAAGTGGTTTTTTATAGCAACAGAGAAAACCTAGCAGATTGTTCTTTAGAAAACACCAAACACAATGAGGGTTGGTTAATCAAGACCAAAGATGTATCTTTTTATTATGATCCTCATCGTGAGTCTTTGAAATTGGATGTAGGTAATGGTTTATCCTTCGGTCTACCTTACAAAGTTTCCTTAGATGCTTTACCTAGTGTAATAAATTACAAGATTTCTATAACAGAATTTGAAATCGACCGAGATTTGTGGTTGTCTCATTACTTGCAAGAACTAACTCCAACAACTCGACTGAATTTGTTGTTTACCTTGCTAAGACAAGGCTTTGATTTAGATGTGGAAGGCTTGGTACATGATTAAAAACGAACTAAAAGAAATGTCCCTCTTGATTGCCAAAATCGAAGAGTGGTCAAAGGTCAGGGGTATCGACAAATTGCCTTACGAAACCCAACGCTACAAAATCATGGAAGAGTTTGGAGAACTATTTGGATCTTATTATCGAGGTGATTTAGAGTTGCTAAAAGACTCTTTAGGAGATATTGTAGTCACTTTGATTATCTACGTGCAGCAATTTTCAAGTGGTAAGCGCAATTTCTTTGAAGAGTTTTGGTGGATAGATAAAGGTGAGTTTAATTACTTAGGTTTCCACCTAGACCAAATCGCTATTTCGACTAATTTAATTTGGTCAGGCGCAAGCGGTATTTGGGTTTTACGAGATGTTGTTGCAGATTTAAAACATATTGCGAAGCATTACGGTTGGAACTTAACTGAGTGTGTGGAACACGCTTGGGAAGAGATTAAAGACCGTAAAGGTAGAGTCGTAGATGGTAAGTGGGTTAAAGAGAAGGATTTGAAAGATGCAACAAATTAAAATTTTTACAACTGACTCTGGTTTCCGAGAAAATTGGGTGAGTGCTGACGATAAAGCAAACGAATGGTTAAGAGAAAACCCAAATGTGCGAGTTTTAGACATGCGCTATCAAGCCAATGTTTCAGGTTTTGCTGACAGTGGGGTATCCGATTCGGACTTCCACGAAGCGATTTGTTTGCTCTACGAAACGAATGAATAAACTGTAGGAGATAACTTATGTTACAAACAAAGATTTTTCTAAGTGATACAGATGGTGCCCCTTCAGATTTTTGCAAAGCAGCAGACCAATTTAACGCTTGGGTAGCTGAGAATCCTCATGTTGTTATCAAAGATGTGCAATATCAACACACTTCGTCAATAGATAATTACGATAATAACTACATTTTGCAAGCTAGTTCCATTATGGTTCTCTTTGAGGTTTCAGAAGGTGCAGAGGTTAATTCTCGTAATGAATGGCATTCTGTTTGGGATAGACGCTCGATTTTTGAGAAAGAAATGCAAGATGAGTCTTGGATTGCAAAGCAAAGACAAAAGGAGTTTACCTTCCCTTTGGTTGGAGACTTACCTAGCTTATACAAACCAGTTCTTGTGAAATTATCTGATGGTTCTTATTTAGTTTCTCAAGTCATGCTTAGTGTTAGACACGGTAACTACTTTGAGGGTGTCCTCGATTGCGAAAGATTTTCTTGGCAATATTTACCAAAGTAGGAGAGACTTATTATGACAAAAGAACAACTAGTAAAAATCGACCCTAAGAACTTAGAATATTGCTCTATCGAGTTAAGGTCGTTACTCAATAAAAAGTTGAAAGATAGAGATTTGAAGTTAGAAGTATTTATCTATTCTAATTCAACTAGTCCACTAAATGTTGAAATTGAAGAAAACTCATGTGGTGGTGCAACTGTTTGTGAGGGGTATATTTGGCGTGATGCTACTTTGTTTTGGGAACGTAAAAGTTCGCTTTTGCCTTTGCATGAGATTTGTAGATTGAACCATAATCAACTCGCAAAAATCAAACGTTGGACAACAAAATACATGGAAGAATTAGCAACTTATTACACAGATGAATTGAAAGGAAAATAGTATGACACAACCACAGATGGTATCCTTACCTTTGACTGAGTTAAATGAACTTTTGGTTAAGGAATTTGTAGTGGAAGAAGCTTTAAAACAAGGTTTAATTTCAGAAGACTTTGTTGAAGAAGTTCGCAGTGATTTTGAGGGGTGAGAGATGGCTTGGAGACTTCACGATTTAATACATTTTCATCTGACAGAAACTAGACTGTCAGACTTGGAAACTACTAAAAATCCGTTAGGTTTATGTGATGATTTACTTGATCCAAATGAGCGAGATTTATTGTTTACATTTAGTCCTCTAAAGCAAGAGGTTTTTGATGTCTTTAATGAGATTGTGCGTTGTAAAAGTAAGTACATTACCACGTTAGGGCAAGTTGTAGATTTTATAAACTTTTGTGCAAAAGACCGTTCAACTTATCCTTATTTTGTTTTTGTTAACGAACTTTCTGAAGAAGATTTATTGAAGGTAGATTTAGCAGAAGATTTGCTTGTTGTTATTGAATTTGAGGATTAAGATATGGCTTGGAGAATAAATGATTTAATTCACTTACATTTAACTAACGTTAAAATGTCTGACTTACAAACGGGTTTAGATAGTTTGAAATTGTTAGATAACGTATTGAATGAGGTAGAGAATGAATACTTTTGGTTAACATTCAGTCCTCAATACAGAGAAGTTATGGACGCTTTTAATGACATTGTGCGTAAGGATTTTAGTCGAGTTGCAACTTTTGGACAAGTAAGAAACTTTGTAGAGTTTTGTTTTAGTCGTTTTTATGAGAAGTCTAATGAACAACTAGATTTGGACGATATGCTTTCTGTAGTTTGTTCTTCGGAGTTACCAGAAGACACGATTATTCTAATAGATTTTGAGGATTAAAATATGGTAGAAGAATTAAAACCCTTCCGTATCAACTTTAAGAACGGAGACCAAACTATTTTTATGGTACAAGACCAAATCTTGAAGATTTTCTTTAGAGATGACTATGGTTGGTTAAGTGTTCCGGACGAGATGTACAATCGCACATGGTCGTACATTAAAAGAAAGGGTATCACTTATTTGTCGGAGTCTGAGTTACTAGAATTATCGAAACAGTTCACAAATGGCTCAGAATTGCTCATTACAAAATAGAAAAGGAAATTAAAGAATGAATTTAACAAAACCAGTAAAAATCGGAATTGCTATTATTACAGGACTTGTTTTACTTGGACTTTTCCGATTAACCGCAGTAAAACGAATCCCGGCTAACACGGTTGGTGTAAAAGTAAGTGCCTTCGGTGGTGTCCAAGACACCACACTCCAAACAGGGTATCACCTAAAACTGCCTTTTATTGATCAGGTTTATACTCTTCCTACTTCGGTACAAACGAAGACTATGGAGAAGATTACAACTCAGACCAAGGATGGTCAGTGGTTGAATACAAATATTGATGTGAAATATCGTGTTAACAAGGAAAAAGCCATGACTGTATTCTCCAATTATACTAATTTGGAGAATGTTAACAATAGTGTGGTTTCACCTGCAGTTCAACGGGCGATTGAGTCCGTGACGGGTAATTACGACATCTATGATATTCTCGGAGACAAGCGTACCGAAGTATACGAAATGATTGACAAAGCTCTAAAAGACAAGTTTGAGTCTTACGACTTGGAATTTGTCTCGTTCACAATCACCGACCAAGATGCAGGTGATGAGATTGAAGCAGCTATCAAGAACGAGAGTGTTAAGCAGAAAGAGATTGATACTGCTAAACAAGAGAAAGCTAAGGCTGAGGTAGAAGCTGAGACTAAGAAAGTCCAAGCTCAAGCTGAGGCGGATACTGCTATCATTCGTGCTGAGGGAGAAGCTAAGGCAAACAAGGTAAAATCAGACTCTATTACGGATAACCTTATTCGTATGAAAGAGGCTGAAGCTCGTGAAAAGCACGGATGGATAACTGTCAATGGTACAGGTAGTACGATTGTGCAGCCATAATTTCTCAGTTTCGTCATTTGTATAATTACAGTTAGAACCTAAGTTAAAATTGACTTAGGTTCTTTTAATGTTGACAAACTTAGTATTTTTTGATATAATAAAGAAAATAAAGATTTGAGGTATTCTAGTATGTATTCTGAGGGTATTGACTGTTTAACTGTATATGGTTCAAGTAACATAGAATCAAAATTGCAGACAAAGTTGCATGAAGGTACTTTATATTCGGTATATTTCTGTGAAAATGATTACCCTTTATTCAAGGACTCTGGGTTAGATAAAGGTGCTACCATTGAGCAAGTTCTTAATTATCTTGATTATAGGTTTTCTATCGTAGATTTTAGAGGGTCTAAAGGTGCTTGTAAGGTTACTTTAGTTAATACTGATTACACAATTAAGATTGTGAGTTGTTCTTAACTGTTTAAAGAAGGGGAGTTAAATGTGGTTGATTGGTTATTAAATAAGTCTCACTGTGGTATAATTTCGAGTGTTTTAGGTGTGTTTGCATGTTTTTGCGTTGCTATTTTACTAAATTCAGTAGTAAGTGATGATAAACTTTTCACACTTTCACTACTTGTTTCAATTTTTGTTTTTGTACTAACTTACTTTATTTTAGAGACTTTTACTAAACAAGAGTTTGTTTATGAAAAAGATTGGGTAATGGTTTACAGTCGAACAACTGATATTTCTGAGGTATTTTCCTTAACGTGGGAAACTAGTTCACATAGTGTTGTTACCTTAACTCCCAATACTATGTTGACTGAAACTTTGTTTAAAGAGCTTAAGCGATCTAGTTCAGGTGAATTAGTTGGGGAAGTTACTCATAAGCAAGGTACTAAGAAGAGTTCAGCTTACGTTATAGTTAGTGAATTAGTAGATTTAAAGAATATAGATAGTTACTTAACTAAAGTTGAATATAGAAAAATCAAAGGGTATCGAAATCGCTTAGGGTTTTTAAGAGGTAAAATTCGAGAGTTTGAGACTATAAAGGGTGTTTTACGTTTGACTTTTGAATAGGAAAAAGCAGAGACTATTTTTGATTAGAAAGTTTACTTTAGATTGAGCGCAAAGCGCTGAGTAGATAAGGTTTGAGAAACTGTAGAAAGGGGTAGGTTTTAGTATATGAGTTTAGAGCAAGCAATTCAAAGTTGGAGGTCTCATTTAGATTTAGGTTCTAAGTGGACGGTTAAAATTTTAGGTAGCGAATACATAGGTCAGATTGCAGATGTTTATTACAACAGTAAGGCGGGTTCCATAATGGTTGAATTTGATGTCTTAAATCACTTTTGGGAACTGACTTATCGAGTACCTGTGCAAGAGTTCATGTCTAAATATGGTGTAGAGAAGATAACTTAGTATAAAAGATTAAACAAAATTAAAGGAGGTATTTATGTTTAAGCCTAAACCAAAACGCTTAACGGTTTACTCAACGGAAAAAGTCATTAAGAAATTGAGGCGACATTTGAAGAAAAATGCACGTTATGTGGTGTCGAAATTTGAAGAGGACAGACTCGGACATGATTCTATTTCTTATCAGCAGTCTTATTTGAACGTAGATACCGTTATTGAACTTGTAAGTTCGCTTTTGTTGGGTAGTTATGTAACTTTTACTGTAAGTGAAACTCAAGATTGCATTTCGCTAGAAGTTGTGAATACAAACTATAAACTAATTATTCTTAATTGTGATGAATTAGGTAAATCTACGTTTCGGAGGTAAGATAAATGGATAAATTATTTGAAGAGTTAGCAAAAACACTAAATGTGAGTACAGATTTTGTACAACAAATGGTAGGTAATTACCCACAGTTACGTTCGCAATACACTATTTATAGTATTATTGATAGGTGGGCTAATTTACTAAGTTTTTCGGTTTTTGTATTGTTAGTTGTAGTAGGGATTTTATGGTTGAAATATCATTCGGAAGTAACTAATACTGATAGAAAAGTAGAGGTAAACCTTCAGTACAAACGTTGGTTTAAGTGTTTGATAATTAGTATAGTGGTTTTAATTGTTTGTACGTGCATATTGCTTTCAGTACAACCTTTATTCGCACCGGATGTCACGGTGTTGTTAGATATTATAAATCATTTAAAAAATTAAAGATGTCTTTTCTTTGGAGGTAATATACATGGACAAACTCTTTGATGAACTAGCAAAATCGCTAAATGTAAGCACAGACTTAGTGCAACAATTTGTGGGAAACTACCCACAACTACGTTCACAGTGGCAACTTTATAAGGTTTTTGACCTTTGGAACGATGTACTGAGTTTTGCAGTCTTTGTGATGTTAGGGGTTTCAGTTTATTTAGGTGTAAAATACCACTCAGATTTAGGTTATGATTCTGAGGAAGAAGTTAACCTTATTCGTAAACGTTGGCTAAAGAAACTAGCGGTATTCATAATTGCGTTTTGCGTAATTGACTATGCTTTATTGTCTCTTCAAACTATTTTGGCTCCAGACATCACAATGATATTTGAAGTTTTAAAACAGTTGAAGAAATAATTAGGATTGGAACGGTCAACTCTCGCAGGGAGTTGATTTTTCTTATGGTTTATGTTATAATAATTAGCAAGAAAACTATTAAGAAAGGGGTTTTAAAGTGGTACTTTTAAAAACAAAACGTACTTACAATGACTTATTAAATTTAGCTTTTCGCACTTTGCAAGAGGATTTAGGTTTCTTTAATAAGATTACAGTAGTGGGCGCACACGCTATTTATTCAAATTATTTTGCAGGTTTAATTGATTTAGCTGAGGAAACAAGAGAAACTACGGACTTAGATTTAGACTACTTTGGAGATTTGTCTGAGCTTGATTATTTTACATTTCAAGACCGTTTTGCATTGCGACTCAATGAACTAGATTTAACGGTTTCCTTCAAACCGATAAAAATTCGTGAGACCTCGGTAACGTACAAATTTCAAGTAACAGATGGTACTTGTGTGACTCCTTGTTTGAAGATTGATTTTAGTTCAAATAACGGAATATGGCAGTCTGAAGTCCTTCCGATTGAACATTCTTTAGCAAGAAAAATTCAAATGTGCAATAGATATGTGGATCGTCGAGCAAAAGATAAAGTTGATGTTTACAATATTATTGCTTATAAGTACCCAAATGGAATTACTAAAGGTGAGCTTTTAGGTTTATTAAATCATTATGGTTGCTCGTTTAAGTTAAATCCTCGATGGGCACAATCTGATACTTTAGAGGTAGGTTTACAGTCCTTTAAGAACTTCAAACCTAAAGATGCAGTCAATGGGGTATCTCACAGGGTTTGCTTGCTTTACATTAGAAACTTACTTTTAAGTTTAGCAAGCTCAAATGTACCAAACGATAGACTTTTGTGAGGTGTAGAACTAATGCCTACAATCAGTTTAACACGAAATATAAAGCTAACAAATGAAGATGCTTTAAAAATCTTGGGTTCTAAACCTTCTGAGAAACTACAAGAACTTTTAAGGTTTATTGAATTGGAAGGCTCTGTATCTTCAACAGAAAATAAACTTATTTCAAAGACACTAAGTCAGTTAGAAAGTTAGGTAGTAAAAAATGCGAAATTACGTTACACAACAGAACCCTTATGGGGAGAACTTTGTACTAACAAAAAATGAATTATTGAAGAGGGTTCGTTTGTTTAACAGAGACTCAAGGATTCAAGATTGGGGTATAAAGATAGTTGTCACAGGCAATTCGGAGACTTATTCTTACCACACTCGTCTGAGAGGTGAGCATATCCGTATTGATTTTGAAGTTTATGCAGATGGAGATTGGGGTCTCAGCACGACGCGCGATTTATCTGAGGAAGAAAACACCCTTTACCATCAAGCTTGGGGTGTCTGGTGCTACAAAGGTTTAAATTCTCACTTAGCATAAAGAAACAAACAAGTCTTGGACTTGTTTTCTTTGCGTTTTTGTGCTATAATAAAGGAAATTTAAAGGAAAGGAAGAACTATCGTATTGAAAACCAAAGAAGAGGTCTTTGAATTAGTTAAATCACACTTAATTGACCTAGACTCGGTATCCGAAGTCGCCACTCAGCGAAAGTACATTCATGAAGAGATTAAATCTTATTTAGCTGAGAACTACTTAGGTTTTGCAACAAGTCCTTCGGTCAATATTGAATTGATGAACGCCTTAGATGAGGTAGGTTGGTTAGATAAAGGAACTTTTACCTTAGAAGGTCGAGTGGTTGTACCTATTCGCAACGTAGATGGTTCGATTGCAACTTTAGTAGGTTGGCGAAAAGGTTTCCCTAAATACTACACGATTGCGGATAAAGACTTCTCTAAAGAAAGTCATTGGTTCAACTTAGATAAAGCCTTAGATAAATCATTTAAAGGCGACAAGCGGTATCGCGGTTCTGTCGTGGTGGTTGAAGGTATATTTGATGCGCTTCATTTGGACGCTTATGGTGTACCCGCCATTGCGACTATGGGGGCTGATGTGAATGCTTATAAAGGTGCAGTTCTTAACTTATTTGATAAAGTGATTTGTGTCCCGGATAATGATAAAGCAGGGCAGAGAGCTTTACTAGAGAAGAAGTGGCAAGTGCCGACTAATTCGACTTTCTTGTATGTGGAAGAGAAGCGGTATCAATTTGGCGAAGGACTTTCATTTCAAGTAAAGGATATAGACAACTTTTTAAGTTTATTTGGTTCTCAGATACATGAGGTGTTAGTTCCTTTGGTAGAAAACAAGGCAGCGGTAGTGGAGAGGTTAAGTTTGTGAGTCTATTACAGGATTTAGAGAAAAGTTATGAAGAAATACCAGTAGGTTCTCTTTGGCGACACGTTAAGTCGGATACACTTTACACGGTCAAAGATATTGTAGTAGTTGAGTCTGATTTAACTCTTGCGGTATCTTATAAGAAATTGGGAGACCCCAATCGTCTACACTGGCTTCGCCCACTAGATGAATTTTTAGATGGTCGCTTCAAGCGAGAGGTTTTGTTCAAAGATGAGGTAACAGATGGAAGTAACTATAGAAGATAAGGTAAACTATTGGAAGAATTGGATTGGAATAGGTTCTGAGTGGTTGACTGTTGATTTTGACCCTATAGCAATTACGGTTACAGACATCAAATATGAACAAGATTCAGATTCCTTTGTAGTAGAATATATTTCTGAGGATAGTCCTCACTCGATTAACTTTACTTTAGTAGATCAATTTGTAGATGGTCGCTTTATTCGAGATTACAAAAATTAAAAGTGAAAGCAGGAAACACATGAAAATTGTAAAACGTAACGGTGCAGTAGAAGACTTCGATGCAAATAAGATTTATGGTGCTTTGATTAAAGCAGCTCAGTCTGTTTATGTAGTAGGTGATGATTTAAGAAACAACTTAGCTCGCATTGCTAAAAGTGTAGCTTCTCAATTAGAGGAAACACATTCTGAGAATATTACTATTTCAATGATTCAAGCTTTGGTTGAGGAAAAACTCCTTTCAGCAGGGTATCTTCAAATCGCAGAGCATTACATTTCTTACCGTTTGCAACGTGACATTGATCGTACAGACTACAAAGACAATGTAGTGGTGCATTTACGTTTGGAACGTATTCGTTAAAAACTTAAAAGAAAGAAGAACAACTATGGACAACATGAGATTGTGGCACTTATACAAGCAGAAGTGGGTTTATGATTTCACACTTACAAGTGATGGTTTAGTTTACTTAAACGAGTGGAACAAAAATTCTCTTTTAACTCCACAACCCTTTGAGAAAGCAGGAGTAATACCTTGTCGAAAAACTCCTTTACTTTCAGATAAAGGAGAATCGATTTATGAGGGGGATTACCTTCACCTTCGGTATCATTTATTGAGTTTGAACTTCAAGCACTTTGAAGGATTCGTAACGTACACTCCTTTAGGTTTCTATCTAATTAGTTTAGATGGTGCAGTTTTACCATTTACAGAAATTGTAAGTATGTCCTTAGAAGGAACTATACACGTTGATTTACTAGGGAATATGTTTGAAAATCACTCTGAAGAGTACAAAGCTTTAAGGGAAGTAGAATATGTTATCTCTGTCTCAGGATTTGAACTTGGTATCCCTCTAGGATCTCGTTATTACTACGCTGGTTTCAAAGACTCTGATGAAGAATTGAACCTTTTAGAAGAGGAAACGCACCCAGCGATTTGTCGTTATGATTCTTACTATAAAGCGGTTCACCGTTTACTCTATTTACGTTCTAAGTTACCAGATGGTCGTTGGATATTTAAGGTTGAAGTAGCGGGCACTGAGAAAGATGCTCGTTGGGGTTGGTTTTATGCTTGATTTCCGCCAAGAATTAGTAAATGCCTATCCTTTGGTAAGTCAACTAAACGAATTGGCTTACAAGCTAGTCTACCAAGACACTTCGTTTATTGAATTTGTAGAGTCTGTCTGTCAACAAGCTAATGTTGAGTACATAGAGTTCCGAGACAAACCAAGCACAATACCCAGCGGTATCTTTATTTTAAGGTTCAAGTACAAGAACATAGCTAGTGAGATTGAACTACACATTTTTGAACTAGTAAGTAATGCTCTTCCTTACACCGACTACGATTTAGTAGGTCGCATATTAGAAAAGATTGATGCTAGAAAACGTGAATTAGACACGGTTCTAACTCACCTTGACCACAAAATCAATCAACATTTAGAAAAAGTGTCGAAAAACGCAGAAAACTCTTGACACATCTTACTTTTTATGCTATACTTAATAGGTAAAGTTGGTTAAGGACATTTCGACTACTTTGCACTACCGTTTTGTCCTAGTTACGGTAGGAATTTCTTCCAAGATTTCGCATTAAGGACTGTCGAAGGTTCTTAGTGTTTAGGTAAGGTTTTCGATTCTTCCCTTACCGATTTCAATTTCATTAATCCTTAGGATTGCTGATTGTAAAAGGTCAGCAGTTCATAGAACTACTAAAGTAGTTCGAACCGATTGGCTTCCATTAAGCTGATTGCTCCTTATTGTTATACTCGGCAGTTGGTTTTCGAAGGCTTACTGCTGATAGGTGAGTTTTTAGACTTTTCTCACCGAAAGAACATTTTGTTCTTCTTTTCTTTTTCGAGTTAGGTTGCAAATTGTCGAAGGTCTGCAACTTATAGGGGAGAAAGTCTCTCCCCTTCGCATAACTTTGTTTCAGGGTATCCGACTTTAATCGGTCGGTTGCTCTTAGAGGGTTAGTCCTTCTGTAAATGCATACCTCCTTATGATGCATACATACTGGGCTTTGAATTGTCAAAGGTTTAAGGCTCATTGGAACCTTGGTTCCAAGAACATTCAACGTGCATGTTAACAGTTCATTGATTGTTCTCCTAGTTATTATTTTTATTTCGGTGGGTCTTGTGTTGTCAAAGGCATAAGGCTCGTAGAGGGTACACGTTACTCTCTGATGGTGAATAAGACATTTCTTATAAGCCTTCTTTTTCTATTTTTTTTTCAGGTCACTGACTTTCAACGGTTCGTGGCTTGTAGGTAAGCACAAGTCTTACCGAACACGGCAATATACATAGTTGTCACTTTCTTTTTGAGCCTAGAGATTGTAAAAGGTCTTTAGGTTATAGGAGTTGAGTTTTTCGGATTCATTTTCCTCGGCTCCGCATAGATGGTTATCATCGAACTATTTCCTTTCCATTTTTCAGGTCATGAGTTGTAAAAGGCTTATGACTCATAGGTAAGTTTAGCTTACTGAAGTCCGCAATGGACAACAAATTTGTTTGACTGTCGTGAGGATAGGCAAAGCCAATGTAGACACTTCTGAATACTTGTTTCAGCGGTATCTTTCATTTGGCTTTTTAAAGTCCGGCTGAGAAGTCGCACTGTTGGTTTTATGAGATTACCTCAAAAGGCACAACTGTCGTTAGTTCTGAATGATAGACTAAGATTTTGTTAATTTGTTGGTTGATTGATTTGGTTGCTTAGTAATTCCTCTTTCAAAAATTTAATTACAAATTGCTAGTTTAACTAGCAAAGTTCACTTTACTAAAAACACTAAATAGAAAGCTTTACAAAAGAAACAGAACACTAACGATAGTTACTAATTGCTTAAAATTGCTTAGAAAATGCTTTAAATTGCTAAAATTGCTAATTAATGCTAAATATTGCTTAGAAAAACTTGAGGTAAAAACATGGTAAAAATTGACTTGACACAAATTTCGCAAGAGCAAATGGCTCAAATGCAAGCAGTCCTTGCAAAAGACACTGCTGGTGCAAAACGTTCTCCGCTCACTGAGCTTGGAGAAGAACTCGGTATCAAAATCTTCAACCGTGCGAAAGACGGTTACACAAATCAAAAATTGTTGGTTTATATCCCTCGCATGGGCTTCCCAACTGTTGACGAGAAGGGTGATTTGATTCCTTTCCGTGTTCCTATGCGTAGTGTCACTATGAAGAAATTCAACAATGGTGACAAAGATAGCAACTGGGCAGGGTCAATGCCTTACTTTGAGGAAGCAAAAGAAGAAAACCGTATCTTTGCACCTTGGGGTCAGTCAGGTGACAATGAGTACCTACGTGACTACATTTCTGCCGCATTTGACATGCGCCGTGCGAAAATTGAGCTTGAAGTAGCTCGTCAAGGATATTCTTCTGTAGCTGAGTTGGTTGCAAACGAACCTCAGTACAAAGAAGAGAAAGATTTCACAAAAACCTTCATGGAATATGTCTTTTTGCAGGTTCAAAGCAATTCAGACATGTGGTTCCCTATCGTGGTGATTCCAACTACAAAGGATGCTCATGGTAAGTTTACAACTACGCCAGAGACAAAACCTTTGCTAGATGAAAACGGAAATCCAACTTCTGTGACAAAACAAATTCCACGTTATGAAATGAATGGAAAACCATTGACTGATAATGATGGAAATCAGTTGTTTGAAGACCGTACCTTCGCTCACACGATTGAGGGTGAGGTTATGTGGCACAAGCTAACAACAAAAGCCTTTACAGACAAATTGATGAAAGCTTTTGAGCTACAAGCTCAACAACCAGGTATCACTGAACTTGGTGGGTTCTTCGTTCTCTTCAACTATGAGATTGATGAAAAAGCTCTTGAAAAAGCGAAGAACAACGGTGGGGCAGCTTATGAAAGTGAAGATGCTAAATCAGCAACTTCATTGAACATTCAAGTAATGCAAAAAGTGGCTCCGTTCACTGATTTGTATGATTTGACTGAATACCTTGGACTCCAAGCTGAGTGGGACGCAGAAGCGCAAGCTCACTACAATGCTCTTCACTTGGTGCAAACAGTTCGTAACTGTGAATTGCTTTCTGATGAAGAAGTCAATGAAAAATTGGATAAGATGTACGGTAGTCTTGACAAAGTGAAAGCTGAAGTTGAGAACATCCAAACAACTGCTGAAAACCTTAAAAAAGGTGTAGCAGCAGGGGGTTCTGCCAACCCTATTACAAATTCTGCAGCGAACCGTTTAGGTGCAAATGCAAGTCAACTTCCTCCGGGTGTAGATGTTGACCCAGCTAGCTCTTTGGACTTTGGAGCTGAAGAATAAAACACTCCAAACCTAAATTAAGAGTTTTTAGCCTTTAGGCTCTCCTTAACTGGTAGAGGGGTATCTCATAAAACCGAGAAAGTCAAACTAGTTTGGTTTGGCTTTTAACAAAGAAAGAAATTTCTTTGTTTTCTCTAAGTTCCTAGTATTTTCTAGGAATTTTGCGAAGATAAAGAGGAAAGGAAGAAGAACAAATTGGCAACAGTAGTAGATGAACTATTTGCTGACTTACAGGTAAGTAAGGGTGAGAGCAAAAGTGAGTTGAAACAAACTTCACTATTTGACTCGGAAGAACACCGTAATTACCTAGAGGGTATTATTGCTAGAGGTCAGAAAGCTAAGTTATTGGCTTGGGAAATAGAAAACTTTGCTCAGTATGAGAAAGAACGCTTTGAGTTTGGTTCTCATTGGGTATTGTTACTGAAGGCTTTCAACTCAACTGGGAAGTCTAACGCTTTGAAGGCTTTGGAATACAACCTAACCACTAAGGGTATCGGTTTACAACTGGCGAAAGGCTTTATTAAGCATGGAGCGTTAGAAGCAAAGATTACAACCTTTTGGTCGGATGGTTTGGAAGTTGAGTATTATTTAACTCGAACGAGTTTGAGTCCTCGTTCTACGTTTAAGAACGGTTATAGAGTGTACTTGAACGAAGATGGTACTCGCGAAGAGGTGTATAACACCCTTGTAGATGGTCGCTTTGTAAAAGTTGGGGAAACTCCAAGTTTCTTAAAGCGCTACTTCAACTTAGCAGAGGTTGGTGGTCGTTATTTGAACTTAATGAGGGGGGCAGAAGGTCTTCCAGTTTTGGAACAATCACCAGCTTCACTCAATAAGATGTTGTCGCAAGCAGCGGACTTAGAAACTGCAGAACAAGCGATTAAACAAATGACGGATGACAACAAAGAGACTTTCCAACAGTTGGAGGTTGTAGAGGGTCGTATCCGAGTCTATTCTCAGGATATTGTAGAGCGTAGACACTTAACAAAAGAGGTTATTCGACAACTAGAAAATCAAACACACACTTTTGAACAATTAGAAAAAGGCTCAGAGGGTATCCTCGAAGTTGCAAGCGACTTGAAAGCTATGTCTGAGTTGGAAGGAACAACTACGATTGATGGTGTTGATTTGAAGGCACTCAATCAAGTCCACTCTATTCAAACTAAGTTGAAGGAGTTTGGCTCAGAGGTTTCCTTACCGATAGTAGAAGTTGCGAATTTAACTGATTTGGCAACCTTAGATAAGATTTCAAAAGGTCTAACTGCTTTAAATGAGGTTGAAAGTTTTGGACACGCTCCAAGTGTTTCTTCAACTCAAGTATTGGAAGTTATCTCAAATTTGAATTCAGCGTTAGAAGACTTGAACACCGATCCTAGTTTTGGTCTGATTGGAGAAAGTAGAAGTGCCGAAGTTCACTCTCTCTTGGTTTTAGAGTCTCAGTTCTCAGAATTGAGTGCCTTGGATAAACAATTAGAACTTGAGGGTTCAGAGAAAGAGTCTTGCTTTAAAGAGAGTGAAGAACTATTACAAGAACTAAAAACCCAAGGGTATCCAGTTGGAGTCTGCTCACATTGTGGTCATCTTTCAATCACAGAACCATTTGAAATTGGTTCGACTGTAGTAAGTCCACATGAACATAGCTAGGAAGTTTCAGATTGGCTCAGAATTGATTTTAAATCTTCTTAGGTCTATTTCTACCTTCCAGATTTAAAATTGAATAGAGGGCAAGTGAGAGAGTTTTGAGAGGTAAGTAGATTTGAAAAAAATAATCGGCAACACCTCAGTTACTTTTGGAGACCGCCACATTGAAAATGTGTATAGAGGTCAACACATCAACTACCAAGAGAACTGTTATTGGTGCTTTGATAAAACTTTGGAGAGGGTTCAACTCCTTGAACCAGAGTTATATAATGAAACAGGCGATTTTATTGGGGTTCGCACAGGGGTATCATGGCTCTCTGGTGACCGTATTATGCTAAGTCGCACCATGAAATTCTTGGACTCGATTAAGAGTCACAAAGTTATTAACAGAGGAAACCATGACTTACATGGTTCTGAGGAGCGCAATGACTATTTGTTCTTGTCGTCATTGGGTTACTTTGACTCCCCTGCACATTTAGCAGAGGAAGATAAGCAAGTAGGTCGAGTGATGTTAGAGTCACCAGACTTAATTGACCCAGATACAAATGAACCTATGAGAGTGGTTTTCCACTATGTTCCTTACGGTAAAGAGTTTGAGAAATTGGATATTGTAGAGGGTGTCACTAATATTGCGATAACTCACTACGATTTCCGAGTAGGTTTGACAAACTTTACAAACAATCCGGAAGCGATTGACTTAACAACTCATGAACCCTTTTATGGGGTAGACTTGATTTTGAACGGTCACATCCATCAACCAAGTGAGTTGAAGTCTTTTAAAACTGAGGGTGGGACTACTTGCGCCTTTATGAACCTTGGTTGTATGGCTCGTCCAAAGCGCTCAGAAGACTATAGCTTCGTATGGTGTGCAGTAGTGAAGATGCGTAAAAATCCTCACACGGGCTTACCAGAGGTTCACTTTGACCCACAAGTATTTGAATTAAAACCACCTTCTGAGATTTTCTTGGAAGAGACTGAGGGTTCAGTTGCAGAGCAAGTCAAAGCAGAAGGAAAACAAGCTCAACTCTCAGAAGCCTTAGAAGGTTTAAGAGACTTTAACTGGGCCGGGGTATCCCTTTCTGAGCGCTTAAATCTTATGGTCTTAGAACCAGAGATTAAGGACTTGATTAAGCACTATTTGGCGCTTAATTAACTGGTGTTTCGTTGTGAAGATAATGATTGCAGTAGGTTTGTTGATTGTTTTTCAACTTTCCTACTTGATGATTGAGATTGTAAAGTTTTCGATAAAAGCAGACAAGCGAAGAAAACAAGAAGAAAATAGGAAGGACAAGTAATGTCAGTAGAACAAACCTTGGCTCGGTTAGAGTCACTAAACAAACAAGTTTTGGAACATAACCGTAAAGAGCAAGAAATTAGTGGGTCTAAAAAGGCTCGTATTCAAGCGATTTTGAAAGAAGTTGAAATTCTCAATTCCCTTGGGTATCCAATCAAAATGGAACTCGCTAGTGAAACAGAGTTCACGAAAGAGTCGATTGAAGCTTACAAAACACTTGCAAGTAAAATCTTGGCTGAGAAGGTTGCGGAAGCAGAGCGCTTAGAGAAATTTTTTGAAGCAGTTGAAAAGAAAGACTATGACACCATTAAAGAAATCACAGGAGAAGATGTGTCTGCGGTTTCTTATGATGTTGAAGTAGCAGATAGTAAAGAAGTCAAAGCAGAAGCAAAAGAGATGACGGCTCAAATGTTGGAAAATGAAGCAGTTGTTGATATTGCAAAAGGGGACTCTCCACTTATTCCAGAACCAACAAAGGAAATTAAATTTGAAGAAACTGCACCGAATAAGGAAGAGCAAGCGGCATCCCCAACTGCCGAAGAAACTCCAACAAGTGTAGAAACTGCACAAGTTGAAACTAAATCGACTACTACGGACACAAGCGCAGTTGATTTGTTAAGTGGTGTATTTGGTAGTGCAACTCCAACTGAAACCGTAGCGGTAGAAGTTCCTAAAGCAGAGGAAACGCCTAAATCGACACCAAGTGCAGACACTAATCCATTTGCAGGCTTTGACACTGCTTCTTGGGAGCAAGGATTCAAGTTAGATTAAGGAGAACCGCTGAAAGATGTTTTTAAAAATTGCATTTGACACATTAGCAGAAGAAAGTCGCTTGCTGATTGATACAGTAAAACGCTCTATGATTGACCCTAAGAGCAAGAACGTAGTTATGAAAGTTGAACCTAGTGGTGCGGTATCCTTCCTTGCCCTTACAGACATTGTGGTTGCAAAAACAAGTGTAACCACTTCTGCGGTAGAGGTTACAGAATTTGAAGGGGAAGAACCAATTTACTTCCAAGTACCAGCTCTTACTTTAGAGAAGTTGATTTCAACTTATGCAGCGAGTGAATTGACAACTCCATTGAGTGTAACATTCCACCCTCTAACAGATATTGAGGTAGCCATTACCGTTCAAGAGAGCTTGAAGTTACCAGACAAGGATGAAGAAATTCGTAATTCTTCTCTCATTGCAACTACTCCACCGTTTTATGTTTCGGACTTGTACCGTTTGGAGTATATTAGTGTTGCAGACAATGAAGAAGTTCCGTTTGTAGAGTTGACAGAGCAACAACGTGAGGATATGATTCAAACCTTGAATGACTTAGCTCCTTACACTCCAACAACTAATGAAATCCACAATGATTTGATGTTTAACCCAAGCACAAAAGCCTTGGAGTTTTACAAAGACACTTATATGCCTAGTGTTCAGAACAATATGGATTTCTTCTTAGAAGAGGGTGGTCTTCGTCCAATGAGTTTGATTGCTTTGAAAGACTTGTTGGCTAAAGGTTTGTTCTCATTCTACAAAGATGAAGAAAAACACTTCTTTGTCTTGAAACAAGGTGCTACTGTACTAGGTGTCCTCTATGATGTAGATGTGGCTTACCCACCAAACTCTTTGGATCAACTAGGTGACTTACCTTGGGTATCCCTTTCTCGTCCTCTTGTCGAAATGTACTTGAAACGTATTAACGCTCTAAGTGGTTTAATGTCTGCAGAGCGTATTCAAGTCATTATTTCTGAGGATTTGAAGGATGTTACTTTCAAATATGGAGACTTGGATTTAACTGCCCCTATTGAACACGTGCATAAAGTAACAGAAGGCAACCAAGCGAAGTTGGAGTTAGGTGGTTTCCAATTCGGACTTTCCCCAGTTTACTTTGATTACTTGTTGTATGGTAAAGGTGAGTTTGCTGATGATATTCGATTTGGTTTTGCAGGTGCGGGTAAATATGTCTTTATCAAGAGTTTTGACTCATCTAACATTTGGTCTGTTGCTATGAGTAGTAACTAAATCGAGGTTAGTAACTAGAAAAGGAGGTCGCTTTGGTTTCAGAAACATTTGCAAGTCGTCTAGGTGCGATTAAACAAGACTACTCCTTGAAAGAGGATAGGCTTAGAAAGCGCCAAGGTGACATTGCACAACTAGAAGATTTGCGTACTCTCTACTTGAATAGAGCGAAAGCCTTGCAATACGTTGTTATGTTGAGTAATGATGGTACAAAAGGTTTGCGCGACTATATGGAGGGTATCATTAACCGTGCCTTGGCTTTGGTCTTTGGAGAAAACGTGTATAAGTTCTCTTTGATTTCAGACTTGAAAGCTCAGAAAGTTCACTTGAACTTATTGGAGTTTAAGAACGGTCAATGGAATGAATTGGTGATTGGTAAACAAACAGGAGACGGTATGGGTCAAATCATTGCTTTTCTCTTCTCTGTGGTCTTAACAGAGATTACCAACCACCGTATGTTGTTTGTTGTAGACGAGTTGATGGGCGGACTTCATGAAAAAGCAGTAGAATTAGTACAACGTTGTATTGCTGAATTTGAAGGTCATGGTGGTCAGTTTACTATGATTGAGTACACCTTTGAGGACTTTGGTAAAGAGTTGATGTTAGCTTTCGACAACAAGAAAGAGCGCACCAACATTGTGGATTCAAGAGAATATCCATTGTTACCAGAAGAAAAAGAAGTTGCAACTGAAGTTGCTTAACAAAAAGAGAGGTTTACTTAGCGGTATCCTCTCTTTCTTGCTTTTCCAATACGGTTTTGCTAGAATAAAGAAAATAATTGAAATGAGGTTTGGATTTTGGATTTAACTGAAAACCGACTTTACCGGAATCGAAAGGATTCCAACAAAGTTGTAGTAATAAAAGAACTTAGAAATAATGAGGTCACTATCCTCCACGCACCTCCGATGAATAGTGACATCCATTGGCTTGTACCACCACAACGTGAAACTTTGTCTTTGACTAATTTTAAAAACACTTACCAACCATTCAAGCAGTAAAACCCTTGCGGTATCTACTTTTGCCAACTAAATCAAAATTGTAACAAAGTCGTAATATGAAATTGCGACTTTGTTTGTTATAATAGTTGCATATTTTGAAAGTAAAAGGATTTTCTCGTATTATGAAAAAACAAGTTTTATCAACATTACTATTGAGTACAGTCTTGTTAAGCCAAGGTTTAACAACTATTCAAACAGTAAGTGCAGGTGCTTTAAATCCTCATGAGGTAGTTGATATACCTCAAGCAACTCCAACAAGTGTGTCTAACTCTACCATTGCAGAACAAGACCAGAAAGTGGAGCAATTAACTGAGAAACAAAAAGAAGCAAGCTCTCAGTTAGAGAATGTGCAAAATAAAGTTACTGCTTTAGAAACTGAACAAGCTAATTTACAAGCTGAAACTGACCGTTTAGAGTCGGTTTCTAAGGATTTAGAAAAAGACATCAACAACTTGTCTAAGAACATTGTATCTCGTCAAGAGTCTTTGGAAAAACAAGCTCGCAGTGCGCAAACAAGTGGTTCTGTATTAGACTATGTGAACGCAGTCGTCAACTCAAATTCTATCTCTGACGCTATTTCTAAGGTTACTTCTATGAACCAAATTATTGAAGCGAGTAACAAAATGTTGGCACAACAAAAGAGTGACAAAGAAGATATTTTAGCGAAACAAGAAGAAAATAACCAAGCAATTAACACAGTCATTGCTAACAAAGAGAAGTTAGAAGATGATGCGCAAGCCCTTAATTCTCGTAAAGCTGAGTTAGAAGTTGCTAAGTTAAACTTAGAGGTTGAAAAGACTGAAGCAGAGGATAAGAAAGCTGAGTTAGTAGAGCAAAAAGCAGAAGCAGAGCGCCAAGTAGCTAAAGCTTTGGAAGAAGAAAAGGCTTACTTAGCTCAGAAAGAGAGCGAAAAAGCAGTAGTAACTAACTCTGCAAACACTTCATTAGCGCAAGAGGTTTCAGCGGTATCCACTCCGTCAGCACCAACTACTTCAGAAGAATTAGCTCCAAGTTCTGAACCTCAAGAGGAAGTAGCAACACCAACACCAACTCCAACTGTAACTCCTACGGTGTCTACAACAAGTCGCCCTAGATATAACACAGACGCTTCAAGTTACCCAATGGGTGAGTGTACTTGGGGAGCTAAAACTTTAGCACCTTGGGCTGGAGATTATTGGGGTAATGGAGCGCAGTGGGCGACAAGTGCTGCTGCCGCTGGATTTAGAACTGGTTCAACACCTCAAGTTGGTGCGATTGCTTGTTGGAACGATGGTGCTTATGGTCACGTTGCGGTGGTAACTGCGGTTGAGTCTAACACTCGTATTCAAGTTTCTGAGTCTAACGTTGGTGGAAAACGTTACATTGGCAACCACCGTGGTTGGTTTAATCCGACTACAACCTCTGAAGGTTTTGTCACATATATTTACCAAAACTAAGAAAAATAAGAATTTTGGTCTCGTATGGTCGGCATGCGGGATTTTTTCGTGTTTTTGTTTGGAAAGTAAGTAGAAAATCTTGAAAGTTGAGATAAGATTATGTATGATTTATTAAAAGGTTCACAACCTAACTCAACTCAAAACCAACAAGGTCAAGGAGTTGCACAAGGTAAAGTAACCAATAAATATGTTGAAAATTTTGAAAGGCTCTTGTGTGCAGGAGCTTATAAACAGTTAAAAGAGAGAAAAGACAAAGGAATTACTGAGGGTATCATTTCTAAGTTCTCGCCTAATAATGTGCGTAGAGTAGTGCTTGGTTTGGACGGTATTTATGTTCAGTTTTATGTTTCCCCGGTCAATTTCAAGGCGAAAGAACAGTTTGTACCAATTACTTTTACAGAGCAGTTAGGTACGGAATTATCAGCAGAAAGCAAGTCCACTCCAATTACTAAGGTGTTGAGAGGAGATAGTCGTTCTCTCTTTGGTTCTCGTGTCTTCTCTAGTGTTGAAGAAATTATTGTACTGAGCAGTAGCCCAGAAGTTCAAGGGTATCTTTTAGACAACCACGGTCTCGGTTGGTTCTTAGACTCAAGTAGAAAACAAACCGTAGAGTCTTCTTTTAAACGATTGAGAGCAGTCGGTTTGGTGGAAGATAGCATAACTTGTAAAGAGTTTGTAGAAAGTCATAGAGAACAAATCAATGACCCTTATGGTCTCATTTTGAGAGACACCGAGTTGAATTATGTAGGTGCTTTGTTCAATGATGATTTGTATTATACCCACACGGCTCTTCGTCCTCAGTATTATGAAATGGATGAAGAGGGTGGCGCTCTATGGAACTACTTCCAAGAGGTTAAAAAGGGAAGTCCTAAAACAACTAAACCTGTTGAAACTAAGAACATTGGCGAAGGCTTCTTAAAAGACTCAGACTTAACTTTGGTAAATAACTTCTTAGGTTTAGCACGTGTCCTTGAAGGGTATCAATCTGAGATTTCGGCTCAATTCCCAACTTTGAAAGAGACTTTAGAGGTTGGAGAACACAACAAAGCTCTAGCGAAAGAGTATGTAAACTCAATGGTTTCGTTTGTGAAAGACCATAGAGACCTTACTTCTTATCCGACTCCAAAAGTTGCGATTACTACTGATACAACTTATTTGAGAGCAGTTTCCGTAGCGAATTACCTCTTGAAGAACAAAGATAAGGTAGGATTGAGTAAAGGGGTGGATTCCGTATTTGTGGGGTATCTCACTGCGCTCACCACTTGCTTGGAACTTGCTTTAGACAATATTACCTTTGATTTCATGAGTTCAGAGTTTGTTTCAAGTTATAAGAGTGGGTTAGAGTTGTATTTTAGTAGCTTGACTGATGAAAAAGAAGAGGCTGAGGAAAATAGTTCAGACAAAGAAGATGAAACCTCAGAAGAACCAACTGCGGAAGATGAAACTCTTGAGAAGTACCAAGGTCTTTACGATAAACTAGATAGTTTTGGATTTGATTTAGAGGGTGTAGAGTTCAGACCTTTAGCAAGAGAAATTACCTTAGAGGGTGCAGACTTCTTACCAGAGAGTGTGTTAGACACAGTAGGAGAGGTTTCTCCTTTGTTTGCAGTAATTAGTTGGTTGTCTATGAACTCAGTTTATTCTTACGATACATTCTTTAACGAAAGCGAGTTCTTCCAACTAGCTTGTTCTTTAAAAGATTTAGATTTGTCAGATGAGGAAGCTATTAAACTAGCAAGTTTCGGTATCTTTGGGTTAGAGTCAAATTCTGTATTTGAAGGTTATAACGAGTTTATTGACAAACACTCTAAACTAAAAGAACAGTTTGCAGAATTGGATAGTTACTTCGCAAACGAAGGTAAAGGTTCAGAGTTTAAACAGATTAGACCATCATTTAGAGATTTTGCAGACCGTTTTGCTAATGAAGTTTCTGTAGAGCTATTAACTGCACCTAATTACTTAGCAGTAGATGTTTTACGCTCTGCTTATGGTTTCAACGCTTGGGGTGTTCCTTTACCTAAAGTCTCTCAACTACCTAAGTTGAGTAAACTTCTAACAGATTTGGTAAATACTACAAGGGTATCCTACCGTTTCCGTCGAGACTTTGAGAAGTTTGAAAAAGAGTTTGGGGTTGATTTTATCAGTTGCTTGACCAGTAAGCACTTAACAAAAGAGGGTGACTTCCTAAGTAAACCGATCGATACTCAAACCTTTGTAAAAGTGATGAGTAGCATCTTCAGTTACTACCCACCAAGTGAAGTAAGAGACATTAGTGGAGTCTTCCAAAAAGCACTAGAATTAGTAGAGAAGAAAGAAGGTGAAGTGCGTGAGTAAAGTACAAGATCAGATGGAGAAAATCTCAAACCAGCTTGGTCTAGGTTTGGACAATCAGCAGATTGTAGATGTGGTTTATAGTTCTGTTGAAGAACTTGTAGAAAATGGACTTGAGGGTTCAGATGAAGTGGTTTATTTCTATGCTACTTGTATGTTAGCTTGTGCCTTCGGTCAACTTTCTTTAGATAGAAAAGCAAGTGGGTTCACTTTTGGTTTTAGCGATTTAAAACCAATTTATACTCAGTTGGAGTCAGAATTAGCAGTTCATTCAGTTGAGAATCAACTGAAAAACCAACTAGCGGTATCCGACTTGCGCTCTAATTCCTTGAAAGAATTAAAAGCAGAGCAACTAGAACACTTCTTAATTGATGATATTGCGACTGTCTCAAAAGCTTTAGAATTAGATTTTGACCCCACTTCGGTATCCTCAGAAGTCAAAGACAGTTTGGTTTCGGTTGAGGATGAGACTTTTGCAAGAAAGATTAAGGCTTTAAAATCTTCAAGTAAATTGAACGCTGATGTTGTTTCTTTAGTTGACTCCTTGCTTGATATTTATGATTTTGCCTTTGAAGCAGGTTATGAATTGGATAAATACGAAGGAGTTGTAGTAGGTTTACCTGACTTACCTATGGTGATTATCCAAGGCGAGCAAGCAGTTCAACCTAATTACACTGCATCCTATTATGCAGGGGACGCTATGTTTTCTCCTCTTCGTTCTATTTCTGTAAACACTTCAAGACAAGTAGATTTGAAGGAGATTGTTGAGTCAAGCAAACCTATTTATTATCCTTACAAGATGTTGGAGTTTGCTTTAAGTCGTAAAGTAACAGTTCAAAAAGATGATTTGAACTTCCCTTCAGTTCCAATGAAGTGGAAAGGTTCAGATGGACAACGTGAAGCGATTAAAGACTACTTAACGAAAAGAGCTTGGGAATATTTAGTATTGGTGTGTGATAGTTACCAAGATGGTTATTTTTGGTCTGATAAGGTTGCTTACTTTGGTAAAGGTGCAACAAGACCTATTACTCCAACAGATAATCAAGTATTTAAAGAGTATTTAGCTAAGTTTAAAGCCACATTCTCAACATTTTCTATCTTAAAAAACCATGTAGGGATGATGGAAGATGAAAAGTGGGCTTCTGCCGAGTGGGTGGTATCCGCTCCGATTTCGGAACTTCAAAATAGTGAGTTCAATCCTAGCAGTGCTTTATACACTGATGTATTTGAATATGGTGGTGACTTTGAAGTTCCTTTGGTAAAAGACTTTAAAGATGTCCGTGTAAGTCATTACACTCATATTGCAAGACCAGAGATTGCAGAGAGCGAACCTTTGTTTGCTTATAAAGCTTTAGAGTCCTTGCAACGTAAAGGTGAGAAATTAACTTATGGGTACCAGTTATTAGGTAGAGGTCTTGATGGTCGTATTTTAACGGCTTCAAATGATATGACGGCTGCAGTAAATGCGGGAGCTAAGTTAGTTCTCACTTATTGGGCGGGTTCTCGCTCTGGTAAAGGAGTCTCCATTTCAAACGGTCTAGCAGTGTCTATTGCAAATGGTCGTCCAGTGTTTGGTGGTGATGGTAAACCAGACACAATGGTTCCTTACTACATTGCTTTTGGTGGGGCTGACGAAAAAGGTATTCCAAAAGGTTACTTCATTCAAGCAGGTGTATTCAATAAATCTGCTATGCCCGTAGTCAACAACATTTCTGAGCAGTTGGATTGGGATAATAACCCAACCATTATGGGTTGGTTCGATAAGTCTATTCCTAAGTGGTTTAGTGGTGTAAGTAGCTCGCAAAAGCGCTACACAGGTGCTTGGGGAGATATGGCTTTCTATCGTCACATGTTACTCGTCATGGGTATTGTTTCGCTCCGAGCTACGGTAAAGGCTAGTGATGTAGCTCTCTATGAGAAACTAGGTGGTGACGAGGGTATCCTCGGAATTTTCGACGAGGTAACTAACTGGTCGAACTTATTTGGTTCTAAGGCTCTCAGTTCGAATGGTGGTTGGTTCCAAAGCATTATGTCTGATCCTGAGTTAGAAGAATTTGTGGATTTAGGTCAAAACTACTTGGGTGGTTTACTAAAAGAACAAGCTACTCGTAAGTTTGAACGTAGTTTGGAAAATAAATCTGATGAGTTTAGAAATAGAGCTTATTTAAGAGATTTGTACGACAAACTTGATGAAAGCATGCAACTTTTGAACAAGTTGAAAAAAGCAGGTTTCCAAAATGAGGAGAGCTTGCGTTCAAGTATTTACTTAGTAGGTCAAAGTTTCAACATGGGTGGTTTTGATAAACTTCCTAGAAACAAAGGGAACGATGCTTCTTCATTCAAAGCAGCTTGCGACTACAAGAACGGTGTAGTAGACCCTTGGTTGTATACCTTATTGAACTTAGACACAGGTTTCATGGTAGGTTATAAAGGTACTGAGAAATCTCAATATTGGTCTAGTCAAAATGGTTCAGACTCTAAGCGGTATCTCACTTCAAGCTCTCGTAGATTTGCTTATTTTGGAGCAGTTGATTTTCCAACTATTCGAGATGAAAACCCACAAAATAAAGGCTTGGCTCGTTCGGTTAATTCTCAAATGGAAGGTGGGGCAGTTTACTTTAAGCCTTACTTGATTTTAGGTGACTCTCAAGGTTCTTGTGTCACTCAGTTAGAGAAGAATTTAGGAAGTAAAGCTGAGTCTATCAAGTCTCGTAACTCAAACCCTAACAATCCTAATGAGTGGGATGAACGTATAGGTGTTCTAGGATACTTGAAGGCTCTCGGTTCAAGTGATGTAAGCAAATCTTTTGTGAGAGCTAGAGAAATTGCTGATTTGGTTGTAGCTCAGATGGGTTACGAAGGTTCTTACTTGGAGTTCTTGTTAGACTTAAGACCTGAGTGGAACTTCTCTTGTGAAGATGTAGTAATGGCTTTCACAAACCAAGACGCTTATTTAGCTAAGAAGAAAGAGACTGTCTACTACAAAGTAGATGAACTCTTAAATGAATTGGTTGAATTTAAACAAAGTGGTGGAGCTACAGAGGGTAGTGATTTAACTAAACCGAACGCAGTAGACCTCCGCCCAGAGTTTGCAACGAAAGAGGTTAAAGCTGATGAAGTAGAAGAGCCAACTTCTCTTTCTGAGGAAGAAGACACTTCAAACTTCTCAGACCTACACGAAGAAATAATCTCAGAACCTACCTCAGAGCCACCAGTTTCGTCTGAGCGCGATTTAAACTCGTCAGTCGATACTTTAGAGGAAGAACCTCAAAAATGGACTAGAGAGCAATCTGAGCCTTCTGAGAGTGTACCTCTTAAAACACCTAATACAGAGCCTTTAAATGTAGCGTCGACTTTAGCAAGTCAACTAGGGGTATCTGAATCGGCACTTATGTCTGTTTTACAGTCTGCTTTTGGCTTACAAGGTTCTAACATCCCTAAAGTAGAAACGATTGTTTCCACTGAGGATTTAAACGATAGAACAACAATGAGTCGAGTTGCCGCAAACAAGGCGAGTGGTGTAACAATTAAAGACGACCAAGACTTGAGAGAGTATTTGTTAGAAGATATTTACACTTACTTTGGTGATTGGAGTAGAGTTCGTAAGATTGAGATTATTGGTCGACAGTTATACTTTAATGGTTTATTGTATGAGCCAGAGAAAGAGGGTATCCAATTCAGTCCTGAAGTTTCTCCATATTCTATTTCCTTGTGGAATAGTGGTGGCTTTGGGGAACTGTTTGATTGGAAATTGATTAGACAGTATTTGAACCCGACTTCATTGGTATTTGACTCTATGGACTATGCTTATAGAGAGTTTGACCTTATGGAGTCAAGTAGCTCGAAAGCCGTTGTAGAGACTGCCTTTAAGCGTTATTCTATGTTACAAGATTTGCAAGTCGGTACATATACCTTTACAAGAGCTGAAGTTGAGGAAATGATACTTGAAAGACAACCATTCTTATCAAGTTATGACCGCAGACAACAAGTTTTCCGTAGAGGGAATAGCAAAGGTAAGTCTTTCCGTCAAAAACGTTGGCAGAAAGCAAGAGAACACATGGCAGAGGGGCATACAGGTCGAGCAGTAGCTTCGGCTTTGGGTGCCGGACTTGGAGTAGGTTTCCAAGGTGCTAGTCATGTAGGTGGCTTCTTCAATAAGGCAGCACGAGTCTTCCGTCAAGCAGGGTCTTCTGTTGCTGAGAATTGGAGAGAAGAAAATAAGTCGAAACACTAAGATAGAACTAGAAGGAGAGCATTAGCTCTCTTTTCTTTTACTTGACAATAACATGAAATTTTGATATAATAAAAGAAAATAAAGAAAAGAGGTCTTTCATTTGAACGAAGAAAGAGAAAAGGTAGAATTAAACTCAGAAACTTTACCTAGTTTACTGAAGAAGTTATATAAGTCACAAAACCAAGTCCTTGTGCGAATTAATGGTAAAGTTGTTTTAGACTTGCTGGAATTAGAAGGTCTAAGAAACTTGTTAATTAGTAAAGGGTATCCCCATGTTTGGGTCGTTTCCAAAAGTTATGGTTACGAACTAAATGTTCCACTGTCAATAGAAAGATAGAGGTAAAAAGATGTTCATTATTAAATCGGAATTTAGTAAAAAACCAAAATTGAGGGGTAAGTCTCTTGTTGACTTGTTTGGACTTTCAACTCGTAAGTCTTCTTTGGAGAATTTAGAACTATTCACAACGCAAATTAAACCTCTTATTCAGAGTGGTGAGTTAGGTGGTAAAGTAGTCAATTTCCCTAATATGACAAGCTATTTCCACCCAACACATCTCAGAGAAGTTTACGAATATTTGCGGTATCTTATTATGGAACGTGCAGTCACAATCGACTTTTCTGTTTATGATAGCACTCTAATTAACTTAGTTGGAGAAAGCATTTTACGAGGTTCAGTTTTAGATGACCAAGTTCGCATTCAACTTGAACTTGTAGATGGTGGAAGACGAGAATTGCGCTTTGATGAGCAAGGTCGTATCCGAAATTGGCCAGTTGGTTATTTTGAACCTAGTGCTCCATTTGATTTAGGTTTGTGAGGTAAAATTTATGCTTAACATTTACTCAGAAATTAGTCAAAAGACTAAGCTGAAAGGTAAGTCTTTAGTTGATTTAGGTGGTTTATCTGTAAGTGCAACCTCTAGTGAAAACTTAGATAGATATTGGAGTGCAGTCAAACAGATTGCTTTATCTAATCGTAGAGAAGTCAATTTTCCTAAACCAGAAGCTTATTTCCACCCAGAGCATTTGGGTATTGTTTATAACTCTTTGCTTGGTTTGGTTTTGGAGGGTTATACAGTTGAAGTTTCGACCTACTCTTCTAGCTTTTTGAACTGGGTAGGTGAAAAGATTGAGTATCAAGAAATTTCCCCAACAGAAGTAACTATTCAAGTGGAACAATCTGGTGTTTTGGCAATTTATTTGAACTATAACTCAAATGGTGTGATAGAAGGTTTTCCGATTGGGTATTTTTCGCCTAAGAATTAGAAAGATAGGTACTTATGAATTTAGAAGAAATTAAATCTTTTATACAAGTTGAACTTAACTATACTGAGTTTACACAAGAAGGTAATACTTTAGAGATAGTATTTAAACGAAGTGTTGGGGAATATATTGTGAGTTTAACTTTAATTGGCGGTGTGGTTCAAGTGGTTGAGACTTATGATTCGAAAGATTATGTTACAGCTCTTTCAAAAGTACACAAATTTAAGTCATCTAAACGTTTGCAAAGTTTCTTGTTGTTATTCAACGGAGGTAGAGTAGATTGACTGTTGCAAAGTTAGTCCAAGAAATCTTTGATGAACCAGACTTTGAGAGTCATGGTTCTCTTTCAGATTTCACTTTAGAACGTGGGTTTAATAGTCACCATGTTCGTATTATTTCAAGAGACTCTAATTACAATGTATATGTTTTTAAAGTAATTGAAGTTTTGCGTAAAAGTGGTAAAATTGGAGAAGTTAAACGTACCAACTACTTTAAAACCTTGGAAGAGTTGGATTTGCACCTTAGAAACATAAGGAAAGGGTATCACACATTTGAATTTCGTCCTCGGTTTTAAACTTGATATATTTTAGGAGACTTTATGTTTGAAAAATTAAGAAATTTAGTCAAGGGGGAACCTTCCTTTGATTTGTCTCTTTCTCGGAACTACACGGAAAAGGAATTACAAAATATTGCGTTACTCCTTAAAGATAACCCAGATCGACAAAGAGAATTTGAAAACCTTTATACTCAGTTTGAGATTGATACAGAGAACTTGAATTTGTTTCAACAAAATGCTGCAAAAGTGATTGATAAATCAGATAAGTTTGTTTCTTTGTCTGAGAGTGCAGAAGTTCTAGTTGAGCAGTTAGTTGAAGAGTTGGTCTCACAAACAGTTATTTGGGATTCTACGAAAGGAGAGGTTTTACCTTCTCCCACACCAGTGCGTTATCTAGCAGATGCGAAAGCTTTGCTTTCGTTGCAAGAGCAAGGTGTTCAGTTTAGTGGGTATATGTGTAAGACAGATATACCAGAGCCAAGCTCTAAATCTCTTCTAAGTCAATACAACTCGTATGTAAAGACTAGGAACAAGATTTTCTATAACTTGTTTAGACAAGGGTTGGACATTTTAGACTTAGACCCTTTTGTATATGAGTTATTAAACCACGACCCAAACACAATGTCAAATTGGCTCTTTGCGATTAAAGAAGTGGTTGATAGAACACAATTCTTTAAAATTCCAAAGACCCGAATCATTAAAGTTCCGTTGGCTTTATTGCAAAGTACACGTGTTTATGACTTCAGAGAGTTGAGTCCTTTGTCTTTAGAGGTTATTAATCGCTTTGCTATGATTGTTTTCGATTTAGACTTAGAGAAAGACTACTTTATCAAAACAGGTACGTTCTCGTCTAAATTTGACTTTAGAAACGCCAAAGTCACCAAAGGTCAAGAAGTTTCAGAGCTAGGCTCTTACTTGTGGTACATTCAACACCAAGCAAATCAAATGGCTTCGCCTTTAAACAATAAGGTTATTTATGGGGTTTCTTCCAACAATGAGTGGGTTGTCCGTGAGTTTATTGATGATGTGGAAGATAATCCTACAATCTACAATGGGTTGCCTTTACATACTGAGTACCGAGTTTTCGTAGATTTTGATACAGAGGAAGTAATTGGTATTTCTCCATATTGGCACCCAGAAGTTATGAAGGAGAATTTCCTTGATATTGGAGTTTCAGCTCCTATTCAAAAACAACACGATTATATCAACTATATCAACCATGAAGAAACTTTAATGAAGCGCTACGAAGAAAATAAGGATTTAGTGGTATCTGAAGTTTCAAAACTGCTCAAAGATTGTAAATTGAAGGGTCAATGGTCTATTGATGTTATGCAGAATGAAACTGATTTTTGGTTGATAGATATGGCTAGGGCTTCGGAGTCTGCTCTGTCTGATTATGTACCTAAGAATAAATTAAAACAAGCGCCTTTACCGTTTATGATTAGTGAAGGTTTGCTTGAAGTAGGAGATTAATTATGTTGCATAGATTTGAAATTTATAAGGAGTCTTACTCTTCCGTAAAAGATAAAGACTCAGGGTTTAAATTAAACTTATTACAAAGGATTGAGAGTGATGATTTGTCAGCAGTAGTAGACTTCGGTATCGACTTTATGCGTTCAGAGTTTGAGTTCGCAGATTTGAGCGCTGATGATATAAATGTGGGTAGTTTTATTTGTTCTGACCCAAGTGGTTTGAATAACTCCGTAAAAGAAGATGCTTTAAGACTATTTTATCGATATTTAGTGGGGGATTTATATTCTTTTATCCCCATTACATTTTATGATAAGAGAGTTTGGTCAAAGGTTACTTACATCGTCAAATATGAAGAGTTGCTTTCTGAGGAAGTAGGTAACTAGCTATGGTTTCAAAAGAACGAAAATTTCTAAAGACAATTGACTTATATTCTAGGGTAGTTGATGCAGGTTTAACTTGGGGTTTCACAGACTATGAGGAAGTTGCTGACCACAAGCGATTGACGGGTTTATTTGCTACTAGAATTAGTCGTCAAAATGACAAATACGAAGAACGCCACACTGCAGACTTAAAGGCGCAGAATAAGGAGTTTGGTTATGTTCAGCCAAGTAACAGAGTTCCTATCTTTAATGATGCGATTGTAGATTTAGACAATACTTATAAGTATGTAAAAACAGGTTCGACAATAAGAACTCCGTGGAAAGGTTACAAGTGGTGATTAAATGAATTTAGAACAACAACACATTATTGATAAAGTAAATGAATTGAATCAAAAGCTAGATCAAATCGGTATCCCTCAGTTTCGATTTGATTTCGAACTAACTCATGATTTAGTTCGATTGGGTTACAACGGTGTGCATTCTTATGATTTGATTGCTTATATTATCAGTGGTTTCTATTCAGAGGTTATGAATTGGTTAACTATTCAGGAGTCTCGTCTTTACTTGTATAGGGAATTGGCTCGTTATTTTAAAAGTTCAATTTACCGATTGAATATGACTGATAACTATATTTTAGAGTTGACTTTACAAGGGTTGACTTATGCTTTTAGCTATGACAGAGGAGACTTAACCATTAGAGTTTCAAAGAACTATGCGAAAGATTTCACTCGTCAAGGAACTGAGTTAGGCGAACTTTATCTCGAACAAGTATTAGTACCTAGTAAGCGGTATCCTGTTCAAACACAAGTGTCTCTGATTAGAGTCTGTCATGAGACAGAACTTGCAGCTAATTTAGATTATATTCAGGGTACGTTCAAACGATTTGAAGAAACAGTTGTAAATCCTAGAAAATAAATGTAAATGAGGTAAAACATGGAGAAGACACTAAATAAAGTTACAACAAAAATCATAGAGCGAATTTTGGAATTGAATGTTAAGTTGAAAGTACAGGGTTTAACTCAATTTTCCTTTGAATTAAACAAGCATGGGTATCTTGTTTTGACTGAGCAACCTTCCAACTCTAATCCAACTTTAGCAGTCTTAACTGAGTTTGATGAAGAGCAAGCTTTAGATTGGTTGTCTAAGCATGAGTCTTTCATTCCTTTGTACAAACCTTTAATGGACTATTTAGGTACAGACTCTTACGCAAAACATATTACAAGAAGTATTGCGTATCCTCTTGGTAAGTGGTCTGATTTTAACTTAGATAATGGTTCTTTTCAGTACCGATTGAAGTTGCTTGGAGAGGAAAAACTAGCGGTAATTGTTATTTTGAACTCAGATAAAGATTTATCCGAAGTTGAAAGTCATGAAGATGATTTGGAAATTATAAGTATTCAATTTCCGATTATTAAAAATAAAGCACCTTTGTTTCACACAACTATCAAACTGAAGTTTGAGACTACATTAGACAAACTTATTTCGTCACTGCGGTTAGCAGAAAAACGTTTGTTGTCTGTTGAAAAGAGATAAAAAGAGAGGGTATCCTCTCTTTTTACTTGACTTAATTAAAGTATTTTGATATAATAGAGAAAATGATAAAAGGAGACACATGTTTATGAAACCAACATTATTAGATTTTAATAAGCTTGAGAGTAGTGTAATTCAAGGAGATTATCAAGGGTTTAAGAGTCATGGGTATGATTGCAAGCCTATGGAAGCTTTCCAAAACGGACAACGTAACCGCAAAGCCTTGTTTAAAGACTTACGAAAGGTTTTTGCACGTGAATTGGGTATCCTATCCGTCTCTGACCTTTCGCCTCGTCAAAAAGAGTACATTAACCGCATTTTGAACGTGAAATTGAATGAAACGAATCAGTTGAAGTTAGAGAGTTCTAAGACTCGTCAATTAGCTTTTGTACGTGCGGTTAGAAATTATGTAGGACATGGGAAGTTTTTCTATATTATGTTTGAGAAAGAGTTGAAAAACATCCAATTTGAAGAGGTGCGTTAGATGTCAGATTTATATAAATTTAGACCAAATCGAGAGAATAAAGGTCTCAATATTAAGTCAGTCCGTTGTGATACGTTTTCTTCAAGTTTTGAAAGTTTGTACAATACCTACACAACTTACTGTGAGGAACACCCTAATGGTTCTTGGTTCCCAGAGTTTCAACGTGGTCTAGTTTGGACACAAGAGCAGAAAGAACAGTTGATTTTATCTATGTTAAATGGTTTACCTATTGGTGCGTTTTACCTAAATGATTGGTGGTTTGACGAGGATGAAAAACGCGCTAAAATGGATCACATTTTGTTTGATGGTCAACAACGATTCACTGCAATTTTGGATTTTCTTACTGGAAAATTCCCTATTACCTTTAACGGTAGAGAGTTTTATGTAACTGATTTGTCTTTTCAAGAGTGGTTAAACATCAAGCGGTATCCCATCAGCATTGTCCACTCTTATATTGAGAATTGGAACGACTTGATTGACTACTATATTTTGATTAACAAAGGTGGTACTCAGCACACAAGTGAGGAGTTTCAAAAGGCTTTGGATTGTAAGGAGGAGTAGATAATGTGTGATAAACCTTTAACTTTAAGAGATTTTAGTCAACTAAGAGAACACGAAGAATATGGTGATTTTATAACCTTAAGTCATTATCTACAACAAAGTCCTTCAAATACGGTTCAATACTTATATACTGCGCCAGATGGTTCTCTTTTGGAAGTTGATATTTACTCAACAGTAGATGGTCAACTACGAAAAGTTGTATCTTTTGACTCTTTTGAGCAGTCTAAGAGTTTCCCAATGGAAGTTACTTTGGCGGATTTAGAGAAAGCTATTAAACATAGTAAACAACAGTTTCCTTTGAGATACAGAGGGATTTGTGCTACTAAGTGGGAAGAAATTAAGTTTTTAGTAGGAGGGGTTTGATGAGTACACATCAACTGATACAAGAGATGCAAGAACTTGGCTCAGATATTTCAACATTGTTAAACTATTTAGCATTGAGTGAAGACCATATACTTGACTTTGAAGTAGTGGATAAATCTTCAAGTAGAGTTCTTTGGAAACACTTGGTTTATATGGATAGTCAAGGTCGCCTTGTTCGAACTTTAGTTTATGATGATGGTCGTAGACAACGAACAAGCCCAACTAAGTTGAGAGATAGTCAATTTGCAGAATTGATTGAATTAGTGAAGTACACTAAAACACAACCACCTTCAGCAAACTGTCAAGATACATTTAAAAATAAGTGGGAGGAAGTTGTAGCAGTAACTCAGTGGTATCCCCCATTGAACAGTTCATTAGACTAGGAGATTAGAGTTTATGACTTCAATTAAATCTTATTATGCAGCTTGGTTAGAGGACTCAGATGAGTATTATGTAGACTCTTTCTTTAAAACAGAAAAAGAAGTATATACCTTTTTGGAAGGTCTGAATTTATCTCTTCCGTTAGGGGAGTCACAGGTTCAAGTTGTAGAGGTTTCTAAACAGTTAGTTGAATATTTGCAGGAAGTGAGTGCAAATAAACTTTATAGTATAACCGTAACTAGCAAGGGGTATCACCCAACTCTTCCAACTATTCCTTACACTGATTTGAAATACGATCAAGCTAAGTTAGATTTGCGTGCGTTTCTTTGGAAAGAGATGCAAGAAGAAGACCCTCATTTACTGGGTGTGAAAAATGATGATTCATTAAGGTTTCAACCTTGGCAACCTATTTTGAAGGAAACTCACTCTCAGATTGTTTATAATCAAGAGTTTCCTTGGTTTTCTGAATCTTTGGAAACTCAACACACAAGGATTGTTGAAGAAGATAGTAGAGATTTAAATACTAAAGGTGTCTATTTAACTCACTTAAACGGCAAACAAGATATTGAGCCTTTAACAACTTCCAAAATTTTGTCTCGTAGAGAAACAAAAGGTACAAGTAATTTCTTTGGGGTATCCGATAATGCTACGCAGGTCAAAGCTTATTTAGAAAAGGCTTTAGAAGTGTATTTTACAAGCAATTCTGTTAGTGGTGGTACCTTATATTGGCTAGGAAAACACTTAGCTCGCACTCTTGACTATTGTGGGGTTTCTACTAAGTTTGGCTATGTTTTGTTAATGTCTCCTATTTGGAACAATCATGCTGTAAGCAATTATGGTGGTTTTCGTTGGTCTAAGTGGGGTAGCTATATTGGAAAATATGAAAGACAGTCGGACTATTTAGACCATGAAATTGGTTTAGACTTTGCTTTTGTTTGGAACTTGGTTCCTGTTGTCACAAACTAACGGAGGTAAAAGGTGCGCACAAAACAATTATTAAAAGCAGTACAAACTGTTGGCTCAGATGTTCAAATTTTGTTGAATTACTTGGCTTTAAGTGAGGAACATTTTGGGACTCACGCTATCATAGACCCTTTAGGTAAAGTCTTGTTGGAACATAAATTTCAAATGACTGACAAAGGGGAAATTATCAAAACCATAGTACATGAAGATTTTATTGAGCATTCGATTAAACCAATGAAATTAGCTAAGTTGACCTTAGAAGAATTATTAGCTATTGTGTCGTATTCTAAAACTCAACCACCTTCTGAGCAGTACAAAGATACGTTTGAGAATAAGTGGGAAGAGATTGAAAAAGTAACTCAACTGAATTTAAGTTTGAACAGTGTTTTAGATTAGAAAGTTAGAAAAGGGTTGAAAATGTTAGACCAAGTTTTATCAAAAGACCAATTTACATTAGGTCAAGAAATTTATGTAGACCACTATGAGAACAAGTCTCGCCCTCGGTCTATTTATCCAGATAACCAATTTGAAGTTGGCTATGTAGCAAAGATTGAAGACAGTTTGATTAAAACTACAGTAGGTGACTTTAAATTACCTAGCGGTATCCACAAATCAGATGAAGACTCGTTTGACTTTGACGGAGAGCTATTCTTGTCTGCAGAAGACTTGATGAATAAACGAGACCGACTTTTAGCTTTTGCAGCTTTGAAGTCAGCATTAGAAAACGAAGAGAGTTACAGTAGCTCAGTTCGAGAAATTTCAACAGATGAACTAGCTGAGTTTGCTTTGAAACTATGCTTTGATAAAGGAGAAATTTAGAATGAACCCAACAATTTTAACTAAAATGGAACAAGAGTTGTTTGATAAGTATAAACATTTGTTTGCAGCTCAACACTTTGAGTTATCGGTATCTAACCTAGGAGGTTCCTTAAATCATTGGAAACTTGAGGATTCTATTTTCCCGGATTTTGAGGGGCACAGATTCTATAAAATTTATGACTCAACTAAAGTTGAGGACTTTGAACTTTGGTTGAAGTTTTATTTGGATTTTGCAACTTCGTATCGTCTTAGTGATAACTTGAACTTAGATGATAATAGTGAAGTCCTTTGGACTGTAAGTGATTTTGACTATACTAAGTCAAATTATAGTTTAACCGTGCTTTTAGAACCTTCAAACTCAAGTTTTTATGAAATTGAGTGTAAATTGAATTTTGAAGTAGGTAGTTCTTCTACTTGTGGTGAAGTGGTAGCAAATAAATTGTACGGTTCAAATGTAAGTCTAACTTTACAAGATGGAACTCCGTTGACTATAAAAGACTCTCATGTTTCTCTTTTACTTACTCAATATTTCCGTACTGAGAAAGAAAACCTCAAAGAAACTATTGTACAGGCTATTGAAAAGTTAAGTAGTTCCGCTGAAAAGCATATTAAAGAAGCAAATTAGAAAGGTATTTAATATGAATTCAACAAAAATTTGGATTTCATCTAACTTTAGTGGTGATAGAGAAGTCTTTTACAACATTCTACGCAACACATCAGGGGTATCACGTTCCAAATTGCGCCAATATGGTAAAGTCGAAAATTACAATTATGGTGCAAGTCCACATTATTACATTGACAATATGAAAGAACTACATGGTCTCATGCGCTCCCTTGAACGCATTGAAAACCCTTATAAAGTTAAAGGTTTGTGGTTGACACCACATAGTAGAAAGAATGAGTTCAACTTATTTATTGAATTTGATTTGATTTAGAAAGAAGAAGAAAGATGGATACGATTTTACTTGAAACATTTCCGTACTCTCAAAAACAGAAAGGTGCGTTTAGAAAGCTTTCAGCTTTTATCCAACAAGCATTGGTAAGCGAAGCTTTTTACAATTATGGTAAGCTTAACAACTATGAATTTGATTTTAAGATTGAGGGTTCAATTAATCCTATGTCGGATGGTTATGTTTACCACACTTATGTTTACCTAAGAGGTAAAGTAGTAGCAGTAATTCAAGCTTTGGCACCTAATTGGGTAAAAGTCGCAGTTATTTCACCTACTGAAATTGAAAAGGTGATGCACAATTCAGCTCACTTGGATTTTACAGATTTAAGTGATACTGAAGTTCATCTTTGGTTTAATAATCTACTTCCTTTGACGACAAAAGAGGTAAGACAAGCTCTCCAATACCCATTTGGTTTCTCTGCAAGTTCTGAGCAAATTACGATTACAGGACTTAGCGGTAGTCACACCATATCCTTGGAGTTTCAGCTTGGGAAAGGACTATAATCATGTTTTGGTTGGGTTTCCTATTTGGTGATGAAAGTCGCAGGCTAAAAGAGTTAGAACAACGCAAGAAAGACCGTCAAGCAGAGCATGACAAAGAAATACTTGGTTTTATGACTGAGGAACTAAGACCTCACTTAGATTTTATGAAGAAGAACAACTTGGAGAACTTGACATTCACTCTTGTAAATCCTTCAAAGTTCAACTATAGTTTGCTTTCACAAGCACTATCAAAAATCGGCTCTAAAATCGCTTATACACGACTTGAGAAGTTCGAAGGTAAATTCCTACTCACTCTCTATAACAATCGCCCAGAAGCGATTTCTCGGCTTCACAGAGCGTATATTTTGCGAGTTCTACTTTGGTTTGTTTTTGCTTTGGTGTTCACAGTTCCAGTTTATATGTTTTCCAAAACTTATTTGGATTTGTTGCAACCTACGTTCCTTGCTCCAACTTTGTTTAGCTACTTACTAGCAATTATTGGGGTATCTGTCATTTGGGTTTTCGCTAACATCAGCTCTGCCTTGGTTTTCCGTCATTTTAAATTGGCTGATGAGTTTAAGAACACACTTCGATTTGATAAGGTGGTGGAAGATGACTGAGATTTTTCAAGCTTATATAGATGATTTCACTGAGTTTTTACCTAAGACTTATGTGAGTTCTCCTATTTCTCAAGCAGTAAAAGACAAGTTAATTGAAGTTATGTCTAAAGAGATTAGAGAATTTATCTCTTATGATTCAAACGGGAATTTACTGGACACTTCGATTATAGTTGAAGATAACGCTCCATTCGATTTAGGTTTGCTCCCAGAGGTTTTAGATTTACTTGGTTGCAAGTTTACCTACTACAAGTGGGAGAAAGTAGGTTCTGTACATGAGTTGAACTTGTATAGAAACAAACCTCCAAGAGACTCACGGTATCGCTTAAATTTTGCACTTTTCGTAGGTGGTTATATAGCCTCAATTTTGCTTGCTTTTGTCTGCATGGGTTTTCTGTACTGTTTCTTTGATTTAGTGTCTACTTACAGTACAAAATCTACAGAAGTTGTACAACCACCTCTTTGGTTTGCGGTCTTCTCTATGTTATTTATGACTGCTTTAATGGTTTTACTGTTTATTGAACTTTATCTCTGGTTGTTTAGACAAACCTCAGTAGCTCAATTTCTTCGCAGAGAAGTTTACTTTGATAAACTTGAAAACATTGACAAACCAACAGTTTTGTGCTAAACTAAACTTATTCAAATTTTGAAAGGACAATGATATGAAACTGTTTAAAAAGCGCTCTTACTCTGAATTATTAACTAAGTACACCCTTCTTTTAACAGATGAGTCCGTTTTTAATGAAGAGCGCAAGAAACTTGACCTTTTAACTTCTCTCATTCGACCAGAGGTTGAAAAGGCAAAAGAGCTTGATATGGTTGATTTTACAGTTGATGTAACTGATATTGAAACTATGGAATACGACTTCTTGGGTATCATTATGGGCAAACTCGAAAGTCCTTACATTTACTGTAAATACTTTAAGTTGAAAGGTCGCTTGTATTTGACTTGTGCTAAAGAAAAGTCTAAGGCTTATAAACGTTTAAGTTATTTAGAAAACTGGATGCTTTTACTTTCCGCTTTACTTGCTTTGGTAATTAGTTCTTTAGTTAATAAGTTTGTGATGTGGGTATTTAGAGATTCTTACGATCTTTCTGTACCTTCCCCATTTACTAATGAAGGTGCATCTATTTCAGGGAGTCAGCTTCAAACCTATGTAAATACACATGGTTTTGTACCAGCTTTTACTTTCTTTGGTAGTTTGGCACTTGCAATGTTAGTAGTTTTATTGTTTACACGGTACAGTAAGTACAGTCCTTACAACAAGAATGTGTTGCGATGGTCTGATGTAACAACACATTAAGAAAAGAGCAGATTTGCTCTTTTTCTATTGACTTTTTCTTTTTATTTTGGTATAATATAGAAAATTAGAAAAAGAGGTAATTATATTGGTTGTTTTAAACACAAATTGGATCAATAAGCTAGTTACGTTGGTAGAAGAAAACCCTTTAGTAAAAGATTTTGAAGATGTAGAAACAGTTCTCGCTTCTCTATTAGGTAAAGAAAACTTTACAATTAAAAATGTGTCTAATGATTTTCCAAAACTTCGACTTGAAGATGTAGATACTAAAACGGAGTTAGTTGTGCCTTTTAGTAAAATGTATGAAGTCTCTGTAGACAAAGCAGTTTTCGGTATCGTAGTTGAAAATTGGGGTTCTAATAGGTTTCCTAAATTTGTGGTAAAACTTCTGTTTAACGAAACTAGTCAAACTCAGGTTACAACCTTACTTTGAGGTGATTTATGTTTAAAAATAAGTTACTTTTAGCAAGTTACCCTTTACTATACTTTGGTTTGTTTACATTTTCCTATTGGGTTACATGGCAACACGTTCATCTTGTAGATGTGACTAATTTAGGTAAAGTCCTACTTACATTAGGGGTCTTATTTATTTTTGTTTTAATACCTCTTATGGTAGATGGTTCTTATTTTGAGTCTTTGCTTGTAACTTTCTCTGAACAAGCACAACAACAATGTAAGAGTTATTATGGTTATTTAGACAGGGTTTCATTAGGTTTGTTTATCTCATTAGCGGTATCTGTTTCTCTCGGAGAGTCAATTTATAGTCAAGTGGTGGAATTTATGTTTTACCTTTCATTAGGTCTTTATGTAAGTTCAAGCGCAGTAATTTTACTGTTTTTAAGTCGAAAGTAAGTGGAAAGGTTAGACAAAATGAATGAAGGTTATGTTTTAGTAGAGTGCTTGGTTTGTGGGTATAAAACTTTGACCCCTATGTTCACAGGAGAGTCAACTGAAGATTTGCATTGCTCAAGTTGTGGCTCACATGATATTGAAATTTGGTAAAGGTAGGTAAGAAAATGAACTCAGCAATAGAATTTTATAAGTTTTTGAACTTTGGTCGCAAGGCGCAAGTGCTTCGCACTCTAGCATTTATTCCAACTATTATCTCTCTTTTAGCTTGGCATTTTACAACCAATCCCCACCTTCGTTTCTATTTAGAGACATGGGTAGGTGCTTCTTTGGTAGTCGTAATTGCCTTGCTACTTGTAGAGATTGCTTATGAAGTGAAGAACTACGATAATTAAAGAACTATATAAGAAAGGAAAATAACAATGAAATTACAACAAGTACCAACAGTTCTCGGTAATCAAGACTTCGACCTTCCTACTGAAGTAGGAGTAGACGTGACAATAACTACAGTCTTCCATAACAAAGTAACTGCTTGCACGCCAAATCACAGACCTCTAACAAGTGTGGTAGAGACTCTTTACCTTCAAACAGAAGAAGGTCTCCGCTTGTTATGGACTGCGCACAAAGACAAACGATACATCAATCGTAGCTTCAAATCTTATCGCTAATAACGCACTTGCGGTATCCCACAAATCCAACAAAAGTCGAGGTTATTCCTTGACTTTTTCTTTTGTTTTTGATATAATTAAGAAAATTGAGTAAAAGAAGGGTATAACAATGATTGACTCAGAAAAATTGGACAAAGAAATTAAAGAGGTAGGAGAGAGGTTAGGTTCTTTGATAGCGAAGCAACAACTCTTGAAAGCACAGGAGACGCTAAATAAAGAAAAGTCTGCAAGCTTATTTGAAGATGAACAATTTACCTCTTTAATTCAACAGTTAAAACAGAAGTTAGTAAGTTATGATTTAGGTTTGGCTTTGAGCTTTAATTACAAGAAGAATTGGGTCTTTTTAGTTAAAGATAAAGACCACAAAGAAGGTTTAGCTAGTTTCAAAGTTCTTGACCTTGAGGATAAGAGGATTTTCTATGGTCTGGTTGAGAGTTATAACCAAGTGATTACAACAGAAAGTATTCAAACGTGGTTCGAAAACGCTCTAAAGGTGGTAGACTTCGTAAGTAAAACGAAACTACTGTTAGAAATAGGTGGTTTATTTACAGTTGACTTCAAGTCTTATGATATTGGTTTTAGTAAGTTTTACTTTACTTTAGAGGGGTTAGATTTACATACTTACGATTGTGTTTTAACCATGAAGCGCCCCTATAAGTTAAAAATGAGTAAGCAATTAACTTACGATGCAGAAACTTCAACTATCTTTTTCTTAGGTAGTGGGGTATCCCTCGAAACTTTTGCAAATTCGCAATACATTCGTGAAGATGATTACCTCGGAGATTTTTGAACAGAACTTGTCTGTAGAACAGTCTTTTACAAAGTTCAGTGAACTTAGAGAAGTAGCAAAAGAATTAGAGGATAAATTAGCTACGTTTTACGAAGTGCTTGAACCTCAATTTGAGTAGATTAACGATAGGATAAACTAATGAAAACAACAGAAGAATTAAGAAAAGAAATTGAACAGTTGAAAATAGATGAATTTGACGCTTGCTTGGACTTCTCACATAAAATCAAACCTTTGGAAGAACGGTTGAAAGCAGAAGAGCAGGGTGATTTAATCTTCGAAGATGTCCAACTACAAAGCAAACTCGCTTATGTAAACGACCTCTTTAGCAATAGCGGTATCCCCTTCGTCCTCGCTCGCAAGTCTGATTTGATTGAGTTTACCTCAGTAGAAAATATTGATACCTTCTACCGACAACTAGCTTTGTTTTACAGAAGAAGAGATGATAATGGACTCTCGTTGTTTGACACTTTTGACAAAGCTACAATGGTTGGAGATTTGTTCGAACAAATCTCCTTAGTAGAAAACCAGTTAGATTTATTGGGTTTTCTTTGTTCATTAACCTCCATTAAAGGTATTCCTCCATACTTCAGTGGTCAATTAGGAGATGGTGAGATTTCTCTTTATTACTTTGATGCAATAGGTGGATTTCCATTCGATGGTTCCAACTTATTCATTAAATATGATTCAGAGGTTGACCTTTATAGTCTTCGATTTGAGAGACTTGTTCAGTTTGTTTGTGAGGGTGGTTCTAAACAACCTTCTTCTGAGGGTACAAGCTCTGAGGTTACTGTTCAATTTGTAGGTAAACCAAAGTTAACTTTAAAGGTAAGTAAAGAAAATGTACGCTCAAGTGATTTGAAAAGTGCTTTAGAAGAGCTAAAAACTCGTTTGTTGGAGCTAACTGAAAAGGGTAAACACAAAGTAACTGTAGAACTTACTTTGATTACTAAGTAGAAAGGTTGGTTTTATGCTTATTTACGTTGCTTATTTAACACAAGAATCTCTTGTAGATTCTTCAATTACTCGTCAAGTTCGTTTCATTACCACGGACAAGCAGATTGCAAACTCTATTGGTTTTTACATGAATCAAATTAAGGTTGAATCTTATGAACCGAACCAAAAACCAAGTGGGAAGAAACTGACTTTAGATGATGTGCAGTTTATGTTGGATTGCAGTTATGACAAGGCGCTTTCTATCTATACTAAGCTACAGCAGAAAGTTGTTGTAAACGAGTTTGAGTTGGCTCAATTTGACTATAATTTAGAGATTTACCTTACTTCTCTATTAGATAATAACAAAGATAAGGAGTATTAAATGAAACAAAAACTAAAACAATTTGCAACCTCACAATGGTTCGACTTACTAGGGGTTGTCCTAGTTCTCACGATTGCAATTTCCGCAGGGTATCATACTAAATGGCTCAACCAGTTGGTAGATTGGGGTACTTGGACAGCTCTTGTTCCATTTGGTTGGATTTCCGTAGTAAATGTAGCAATTTCCATGATGTCCACTCGATTTACTGGTAAACTGAGCAAGTTAGGGAATTATTTAGGTATTATCAATGCCGTTCTGTCTGGTCTGATTGACTATATTCTAGGCAACAAAGCTGCAGTTATTACTTACCCAGTAACCTTTTTGATTTATCTCGGTGCTATTTACTTATGGAACAAATCGCAAGACGGCAAAGCCAACACTATTTCAAAAGTTCGTCTAAATTGGATTGTACCCGCCTTGGTAGTGACCTCCTTTGCTTTCTCTTACCTTACAAACTACATTGGGTATCAAGGAAACATGAACCTTCTCGCTTACGTTACAACCCTAGCTTTTGCTCTTTCTTTGGTTGCAAATGGTTTGAATGCACTTAAACTCACAACTCAATGGAGCTTTTGGTTGTTCTACAATTTTGTACAGTTAGCTAAAGCCTTTATTCAAGGGAACTTTGCTAACGTAGGTAAGTACCTTTTCTATATCTTGAATAGTTTGGGTGCCTTATTTGTTTGGAAAGAAAGTGAAGAGTAAGATGAAAAAGCATTTGAAGTTGTTGTCTGTTCTAGCTTTAAGTCTCCTAGCGGTATCCACGATTACCCCTACACTCGTTGAAGCAAGGGGTGGTCACGGAGGAGGTCACGGAGGAGGTCACGGAGGTGGTCATGGTGGTCGAAGTGGTGGTGGCGCTAAGTCTGGTGGTGGCTCTAAATCAGGAGGAAGTTCCAAGTCTGGTGGTTCCTCTAAGACAGGCGGTTCCAAGTCCGGAGGTAGCTCTAAAACAGGTGGTAATAAGTCTGAGAGCGGTTCTAAATCAAGTGGTGGAGGTGCTAAGTCCTCAAACAACGGAAACACACCTAAGTCTGACTCAGCGGTATCTCCAAAAGCGCCCTCAAAAGCTGACCCTAAGACACATGTGGGAAAGAGAGTAGAAACTAAATCAAATGAGTCTAGTTCCTCTTCAAGTAAGTCAAGCAGTAGTAGTTCCTCTTTTAGAGGGAGTTCTTTCTACCCTCGTAGCGCTTTCCGTAGTGGTTATAATAACCAAAAAGATGATGAGAAAGAGCGCAAGTCTTTCTACACTACCAATAATTATTATGGAGGTAGTTCAACCTTTGGAGGTAACTCCTTCTTTGAGAACTTGCTTTGGTACAACTTGCTTTTCAATGGGTCAAGCCATAACACTTACAACAGTTACAACACTTACCCGACTCCTTTAACTAACGTTGCTTTGACTTCTACAACTCAGATAAGTCAACCTCAACAAAAGGTTGAAGATACTGTTACTCAGAGCAAAGGTTATTTGGGTTGGGAGAAGATTGGCAAAATTATCATGGGAGTTGCGGTTGTAGGTGCATTTATTACAGGAGCAGTGTGGGTTTTGTACAAAGTGATGGATAATTAGAAAGTAGAGTCTTATGTTTAAATTAGATAAAGATTGGAAAAAGGACTTAACTCTCCTTGGGTATTCAGCATTTTTGTGGGGTTTTGTCTTGGTCTTCTTGTTTAAAGTTGGTGTAGCTGATACGTCTTGGCTTGTAAGTACACTCTTTGGAGTTTTCGTATTTATTGCACTACTAGGAGCCTTGGTCTCAGTGTTGAGGGGTATCAATGTAAATCGCATGACTTTCTTGACCCTCTTAACTCAAATCAGCTCTCTGTCTCTTATTCTTTTCCTCTTAGCAGTTCATGTTGGGGGAGTTGAAACAACTGAAAGTAGACAAGTTGTAGAAACAAGAGATTTCAATGGAACAGTTGATTCGAGAGCTTTCTCACGAGGTCTCCGTAGCGTAAATTTCCGCATCGAAGGTGAAGAAGAGCTTTTAACACTTGATAATGTTGATATGAAAGCAACATTTACAGATGGTACACCAGTACACCACATAAACACAGTGGTTATTGAGGAAACACGCAAAGATTGGTTTAGTCACACTAAGATTAGTGAGCGAACTATTCACCTTGTGGTGGATTAAGTTGATGGGAAAGGGAAACTATGGAAATTTTCACAAGAAAGGACATTCAAACTGATATTTTCGAAGTTGACGGCTATTTAGGTAACGAAAAAGCTCAGTCTTTGGAAAGTTACCTCCTTGACTTGGAAGAAGCAGATTGTTTCGTTGTAGATATTACTTTGTTGGAAACAAAACAAAGTGGGTTAGGTAACTATTCTAAGTACCTCATTCGCTTTGTTGCTCCTAAATATGAGGTTAAAGTTGACCGTAAAACTTGGGATAGAGTTAGGTCTGAGTGGTGGTCTTTCGGTGCGAAAACTGAGAAAGTCTTCGATCGCTTAGATGAAGCAGAAGACTACCGTAAAAAGACTGAAACTGAAGGTACTTTGGTAGAAATTATTCACCACAGTCCTTTGGATTTACCTTTATAAGCAAAAAGAGAGCTTTACCTAGCGGTATCCTCTCTTTTCATTTGACAAATTTAAAACTTTTTGATATAATTAAGTAAATAAATTAAGAAAAGGAGCTTAAAATGGTAAAACAAAGCACCACTTATGTAACGGAAACCGTCTACGGCAATCACACTTTCACGAGCGAAACTGTGGCTCAAGCACTAGAAACTATAGCTTACAAAGCTATGATTGATTACGATTTAGAATTAAAACAAGCAGGAGATGACTCTTTCAGATTTAAAATCAACAATCGTTATGATTTGGTTTATTCTGAGGAAGGTGGTTTTCGCTTAGTTGAAGATTACGATCCAGAGCCTTTTGTAAACACTACTAAGGTTTTGCGCCTTTATAATAAAGGTTTGCTCTATGAACTAGATAGCGGGGTTGTTAGTTTGACTCTGAGCTTGAAACATTACCCAGTTTCAAGTTTCGAAGAAACTTTAGAGCGGTATCTTGAGCTTGCGAAAGGAATTTAAAGATTATAAAAAGAGAGATTTACCTAGTGGTATCCTCTCTTTTTCTTTGACAAATTACCACTTTTTTGATATAATAAAGAAAATAAATCAGAAAAGAAGGTAAACTAATATGGATTTAATTGATGTTATTGATAACCGCTTGTTGGACTTACAAAGTGAGATGTCTAAACTACAGACTTTAAAAGAGCTGGAACAAAAGAAACAAGCTCCACAAGTTGAAGTTCCTCTATTTAAGTTAAGTGAAAAGTTACAACGAGAGCTTGATAGTTTGAACTCTACATTACGTTCTAAATTGCAGATGGAGGTTGTAGTAAACCAATTTTTAGGTACATTGCAGTTGGTTCAACATTGTTCTGATGTTTCGTACACTATTGCATTTTATTCTGAAACTGAAGTGCGAGCTAAAATGGAGAAAATATTGGGAACTGCAACTACTATGAGTCCTATTCAATATTGGTTTAATGATGTTTCAGGATTAGTAAACGCTTTGTCAGTTCTACTTGAATTAACAGGTGGTAACTTTTATAAATTTGATTTAAAATATGATTTTACAAAGTCCTTGCTTACATTCAATTTTAATCAATTTCAAGTTGTTGTGACAGATTTTTCTAGTGTTAGTCTTGGTCGTGTTGAAGTTTCTAAGGAAGTTGCAGGTTCACGTGCTATGAAGTTTAATCTAGGCTCTGAAGGTTTAGTGTTGGATTTTTCAAATTCTGTTAATGAGCTTATTACTGCGAAGATTACTGTCCCTTGTAATTTTTACTCTAATTCAGGAGTAATAACAAAAATAAATGAAGCTATGGAAAAGATTGAAAGTTTTTTACATAGTGCAAGAATCCCAGTATAAAACTACCTTTGGGTATCCCAAAATTTTTGGGGTTTCTTATATTTTAGAAAGGAAAATAGGAATAAATTTATGTTAGGTGATTTTATCAATTTTGAATCATTCTTAAACCCAGATAAAAAGAATTGGGCTTTCGATCCTGAATCAATTTTTTATAACGGTTCTGAACCTATAGTTACAGTTTCTCCAAAAGCAGTAGCCTTCGATATTGAGACAACTTTTGAAAATTCGCTCACACCTACAGTTACGGCATCCTCAAAAGCGCCCCTCACTGCGCCTTGTGATATTTGCCACCGTAAAGTAAAACAGTTGTTTACTTTAAATCAAAGAGGTCTGACTTTCTTTGTCTGTTGCTACTGTTATAAGGAAAGATACAGAAATTGCAGTAAGGTCACAAAGAGTTTTGTAGACCCAACTACATTAGAGATTAACCCACAACCACAAGTAAAGTGGGACGATATTTGCACCTACGGACAACAATTTACTCCGATACTAGATAAAGCAAGAAAGCAAAATAGAAAGAATAAGAAGGTTTAAAACCATGAATTTTACAGAAGAATTTTTAAATGAATTTCGCAAAACAATTAAAGATATTTTACTCGAAGGAGACTTAGAACGCCTAAAACTCGCCAAAGAGTTTCTAGGCTTTGACAATAAAGCCTTTGGAGACTTTTTAGCGCCTTTATTGGAAGAAGAGCAAGAACTAACAATCCATCACCACTTAGCTCACTCAGAAACTCCACAAAACCTCGCTGCGGTATCCTCAGACGACCACGCTCTTCTTTCTGAGGGTAAAGCTCCTCAAACACTTACAACAGAAGAAGAGGAAGTTGGTTCCTCAACAGAACAAGAACCTCAAGAAGAAGTGCCTAACTACAAGTGGTGCCCTCGTATTTTCTCACCAAACGCTAATGGTGACTTGTGTGGAGTTGTTTTGCTAACTGAACGTGGGTTTGAAATTGAAGATGTGGAGACTGGAGAAGTCTTATACGAACACAATTTTGAAGTCTATAACCGCTTTAATTTAAGCAACGGTTTGGTGATTTCCTTTAGTCTTTCAGGTCCCCGTATTTATAACATCACCTATGAGACTGAGCTTGAAGTCAATAACGGCATGGTTTACCTTCCAAACTGCCCTATTAACAAAGATGAAGAGGGTTACTACATTCCGTCTGATGAAAGTGGAAATTCTCTTCGAGACCACGGTTCTCGTTGCGGTGTCTTTAACCTCAGTGATTACTTAGTGAAACAGTACCGTCTAGCAACTGCGCTTTCTGTGGACTTAGTGGTAAAAGAAGGTGAAATTCTACGAATTGCATGGGTTCACCATGATAACCAAATTAAACCAACCTCTTCATTCAGCACAGCGGTATCCTCAAAGTCTTCACGGACTTTCTCTAAGTACGATTTTGACTTGAAAGGCAAGAAAATAGCTATTCTTGGCTTACCAAAATCTCAAGTAGAGCGTTTCAAGTCTCTTGTATTGACTGAGAAGAAAGCAGACGAACTAGAGTTTATTGATTCTAGCTCTCACAATGATACAGAAGTTGCACCAGAAAAGTTAAAGAACTTTGATGTGGTAGTTGTTGTTAGACGCTTTGTAAGTCATAGTACCATTAACATTTTGAAGTCTGTGCTAGGTAGTTCATCAGCACAGTTGGTAAGTTCTTCTTCACATGGTTTAGATGGACTTGAGAGAGCCTTGTATAGAGGTGTCAAAGGGTATCCGTCTGAGGAAGGTGCAACTGTGGTAGATTACCCTTTGCTATAACGGGATTTGCAGGTAGAGAACTTTTGTTCTCTCCTTTTTCTTTTCCACCATTTCCAAGCCATTTTCACAAATTTACCTTATTTTCTTGACTTTTACTAAAATTTGTGATATAATAAAGAGAAAATTGAAATTGTATGAAAGGTTTTATTAGATTATGGCAGCAGAAGTAGGTTTAACAAGGAATGAGTACAGAATTAAGTATCAAATACAGGACTCCTCCTTTAACTACCACTTGCAGAGTGGTAGAATAGGAATTGCAAGTAAACCTTTCCAAAAAGGAGAGGTTAAATCGCGTGTGCGTGGGTTAACTTATGTAAACAAAGCACCCCTTACGGATCGAGAGATTATTGAGAGCGATAAGTTTTTAGAAGGTGGCTCCAAGATTGATAACAGTGAGATTATTTCACTTCATGAACTAGCTGAGGTTACAGGTGTAACTCGCTTGTCTAAATTGTCCTCTTTGGTTCACGCTTTTGCAAGCGCTGAGGGTATCGATGTTTTGCACTTCACTTGTTTCCCATTCAAAGAGCAAACTATTTACTTAGTTGGTCTTAAACGTGGTCTTGAGGTTCCATTTAAGAAGTGGCTTGAAGCTCAAAAAGAGGTTAAAGTGCAATCCCGTAAGAACAGAGCGAGTGGAGTTGTAGCTTACCAAGAAGTAACACCAGAGGTCTTATCAAAATTGTACCCTTACAACGTTGTAGCAAGTGCCTTTAAAGAGTTTGAAGAAGATTTATTTAGAGTCTCCCCAACTAAGTTAAAGGCTTACTTGAAAGACAAAACAACGAAGCAAATGCGTGATGACATTAAAGCCATTTATTTCAAGGGTATCCCAGTCGTCCAGTGGGCTGAAAAACAAGGTATTTCAAAGGCTGCAATGTATATGCGTTTAGACCGCTACACAGAGCAATTTGCAAAAGACCAAGAACACTTTATGTTCGGTAAATAATTAGAGGGAGTTGGACTATTTGAAAGAAAAGAAAGCAGACTTAGGTTTAACTAAATTTCCCTCAACTCCTTTTGTAAAGGTCACACAGGAAATTAAGAACTACTGGGAGAAGACAGTAGTAAACAATGTTTTAAAACAGTTGTACCACGACAAGAAATATAAGTTCAACACTCGCTTGTGGGGTGACTTAGAATATGTGCAAGAGGGTTTGGACTTAGATATTGAGATTAACCGCACCATTACCTTGAAGGTAGAAGGTATTGAAATTCCCATTCAGCTTCATTTGTGGATAACAAAAGATGTTGATATTCAGTTGAAGCCTTACATGTTGAAGAACTTACCTTCATGTAATTTAGGTGCTGAGTTCGTACTTCCAGAGCGCAATTACCACATTCCTTTGGGGTACACAAGTAAGACTGAAAAAGTCTTCAAAATTCAGCTCCACCGAATCCACCAAAGTTTAGTTAAGATTCGCAAGGAGAATAACTTAGTTGGAGAGGTTCGTGTTACTCGTACTTCTATGAACCAAACTATCCAAGGGTATCTTGAAAATGGCGCAACCGTGCGCCTTGTCTATTCTCAATCGGGTATTTTGAGGGAAAAATATATCAATGATGAATTGGTTGACTTATATAAAAAGTTTGGCGAAGTTGAAAAACCTAAAGTTATTCGCACAGGTTCAAGTTCGAGCAAGAAGAGCGCTAAATCTAGTGAAAAAGCAGACACTCCTAAAGTTGCGAAAACTTCAAAACCAAAGGTTTCTGCTCGCACTTTGAAAACTAAGAAAACAACGAAAACGAAAGGGGAATAACCTCTTGAAAACAGAAGTTCAGTCCAATAAACAAGAGAGTTCGGCTTACACTTCAGTAGTGACTGACTACAAACATGAGTGTAAAGATAGCTCTTGCAAGGACTTACATAAGAACAAGGAAGAACCTAAACCTCGTAAGGTTTAGTGCTAGTAGGTGTCACATGGAAGACAGACACTTAATTGTTACAATTTATGAAAGAGATAAACTTCTTCAAGCCTTGAAAGAACTAGGTTTCTTGTGGATTGAAGGGGAGGGTATTCTTGACAGAGTTCTGATTGCTTTAGCGCCTAACTCTTTAGTTCAGACCAACAAGGTCTACAAATTGACTCCAAGTGAGAGCCTTCAATTTTGCAAGTGGGTTCGCAACTTAGGTTTGGAAGACGCTTTGTTTTATAGTGGTGTCTCTCATTTAGGTTCTCGCTTAGATACTGAGGTGTATCAAACGATTTACCCTCAGTTTGATTTAGAGACTTATATGAAGAACTCGGAGAATACTATCAATAAATTTAGCTTAGAAAGAGTTCTAAAGTTCTTTTCTAAGTTCACGTGGGATGAAATAGTCTTTATCGCTTTAGAATAAGGTCTATTTAGTAGTTTTAGAAAATGATTAGTGAGGTGCAAATTTGTGCGTTTATGTTGATTTAGATAATACACTCCTTGATTCAGCAAGTCGCTTGGTTGATTTCAAACCGACTTATGAGCCAGAAAAACAGTTGTCTTATGAGTTAAGGAGAGAGTTGCTGAAACACTTCTCAAACCCTCAATTTTACCAAGTGGGTGAAATTAAGGTAAATGGAGAAGTAGAGCGGTATCTTGAAGGTCTCGTAGGCTCTCACACTGATGATATTTGCTTTATTAGTTTGAGTCCTAGTAAGGAGATTGCTGAAAAGAAAAGAGAACTTTTAAACGAGCTAGGTTATGGTGACTCAGCCTTGCTTTCCTTTTACAATTTGAGACAAGAAGAAAAGATGTTAGCTCGTTTGATTCAGTCTGCAAAAGACAGGTCTGAGCCTACGGTCTTTGTGGATGATAACCCTTACCGTATCCTCAAATTCCAAGACAATCAAGCCAACTATAAGGTGGTTCGCCACCCTTATACAGTGGGGCGCTACCCAACTCATGTTTATGTTGCTAGTGCCAACTACTACAGATAAAGAAAATCTTGCAAGTTTAGATAGATTATGATAGAATTAACAAGAATTAAGAAAGCCTTACGAACACTCGGCTTTGGAGGTGTTGTAACTGTAGAAAAGACCATGTTAAAACAAGCTTATAAAAAGCGCTCTAAGGAGGTTCACCCTGATGTTGAAGGAGGTTCTCATGAAGAGTTTAAAACTCTACAAGAATCTTATGAACTCTTGTTAGAGCATGGTTTAGGTCAAACAGTTGATTTAGTCACTAGAGAAGTTCTAGTGACCCAAGGTTCAAACTTACTGCGGTATCACCTCGCAGGGCGAGAATATAAGTGTAGGCTTAAAGAAAGGTTGAAACAATGAAATATATCAACAAATGGAACTTACCATTAGCAATTTTAATGACAACAATGATTCTTACAATGCTTGCAGTTGTTGTACTTTTCATTCTTCGTCTCACAGGTCTTTCCAATCTTGATGTGATTGTAGCTACGGTTCCACTCGGACTTGTAGTTGGTGTTGTGACTATTTGGTACTTTGGTTTATGGATTTACTCTCTCTTCACCAAGAAGAGCTTCCGTGATGGAGCTGAAGTGGACTATGAGAGTGCAGCGAACTCAGATGATGGTTGGGAGTAAAGGTTCTGTGGCTATTACTCGCAGTCCTTATGTTGGTTAGTTTAGGTTTGTTATCGTCTTCAAAACAATCAGTGAAATCAACTTCTTTTGAACGATAAAGGAAACCTAAACTAACCAACATAGAAGATAAGTGAAGACTGAAATCTTCACTTTTTCGTTTTCTCTAAAAAGCCCCAGATTGCCCCAGATTCGATTTTAACCTCTTATGGTATAATATGTCCAACTTCAATTTAAAATGCGACACGGGGTAAATGAGAGCTTTTAAAATTGATTCTGAGAAAAATGTCTGCAGTTTGGTTTTGAGAACTAAATCTAACCTCTAAGTTCCCTCAGCAGTATCCTCAATTTCAAGACTTTTGCGAGGTTTCTCTCTTTTTCTCCCTTAATTATTGAACTTAGTATTATGAAAAGGAGTAGTTGTGATGTGTCATAATTACTTTTATTTTTGTCATACAATTTATATTTTCTGTCCTAAGATTAGGTATTTTTGTCACACACTTGTCCTAATTGTCCTAAAATTTGTCTTAAGATTAGTTATTTTTGTCATAACTTCAATTAAATTTGTCATAACTCTTTGCCTTTTTGTCATAAAAACGATTTTATTTGTCATAGAACTAGGTTTATTTGTCATAGATTTATCTAAAAGTGTCCTAGATTAGATAAAATTTGTCATAAATCTTTGCCTTTTTGACCTAAAATGGTTCTAATTTGTCCTAACTTGGATTGAAAGTGTCGTAATTTGACTAAATTTTGTCCTAAAATGAGGTTTATTTGTCTTAACTCTACTGTTTTATGTCATACCTTGATTTAGTTTTGTCCTAGTTTGCCTTAGATTGTGTCATAGGTTTTTCGAGGTTTGGGGTTGGATTTTCGTTTGGAGACTGGGGAACGCCCCAATTCCTTACGGAATTGGTGGCTTTTGATTGGTTGCGTTGGTTTGAGGTTTGAGGTTTGAGGTTTGAGGTTTGAAGTTTGAGGTTTGAGGTTTGAGGTTTGAGGTTTGAGGTTTGAGGTTTGGGGTTTAGGGTCTGATGTTCTATTCTCCAAACCACCACACTGCGGTATCCTTGCTTTGTGTTTCAAACTTTGCTACTGAGTTCAACTTCCTAATCGGAACGCCCAAACTCCATTTACTTCCGTCTAGCAAGCTTTATTTCTTCTGTAGGTCTTAGTTCTTCTTTATTATTAGTCCTAGTTCTCTTACTTTGTTTTCTAGTTTAATTAAAAGAACGTTCAACTTCGTTGGGTTTCAGATTTGCTTTGTTGGGTTGCTTTCTTTTATTGGATTTAGCTTTAACAAAAGGTTTGAACTTCAGTTAGATTGAGTAGAGGAATTACGGAACGTCCAACTTTCGATAAACTAAATAAGAGGTCAAACCTTTGCGGTATCCTTAGTCCACGTGCGATTTTAAGATGGTCTTCGGTTCTGAGATGCAGAAAGCAAAAAGCAGAAAGCAGAAAGTTATAGACTAAAAACCAAAAGTAGATTTCAACCCCTCAGTTTCCTCTATTAAAAACACTTCCCAAACCCATCATTCGGTATCTAACATTTCACTTTTTCTTTATAGTAAACACCATTTCAATCCAACCAATTTACTTTAGTCTAAAAATAATGAACTTATCTCATTTTGAGTTATATTTTGTACATCTTGTTACTTGATTTTTATTTTAAAATAATGTATAATAGTCCTTAAGAAATTCAGCAAGGAAAATTCCTAGCTATATAGCTAGATTTCAGACTGAAAATTTTATAGAGAGGATAAAGTACAGAAAAGTAGAATGATTTATTTTGTATTTTAAAAGTAAATCATAAAATAGTAGTTTTTTGTGTGGTTTTTAAACATAATGAGTAAAAAGAAACCGATATTTAATACTTTAAATCAGATTTATTCTGATATTACTTTATTCCAAACTAGACTGGAGAATAACAAGCATATTCCTTCTAGTTCGGTCTTACAAACTGTAGAGGACTTGCAATTTGCAAAAACGCTTGTTGATTTTTTGAAGAGCGGTTCTTACTTAAATTTAAGTAAGTCAAATGAAGAAAGCACTCTTAGTCTTTTGAAATTATATCGATCAGGACTCAATCGCAAACAACTTGTAGACCTTTCAGGTTTGACTTCTCGTCAAGTTTATTACGCAAGTCAAAAGGTCGAAGAAAGTCTTGAATCGAGATTTCCGACAGGATTATTAAGTCTTTGGAAAAACCGCCAATTTCAAGTGATTGAGGAGTATTTACAGGTCAATTCTGATGAACTTTCTACTATTATAGAAGAAATTTCAGAGTTTCCTTTAGTGCAAGTTGCTCCAAACCTTTTGGGTCAGCGTACAAGTGAATTGTACCAAGCAGATTTAATTAAAGAGAAGTCAAAAGAAGAGATAACTGAGTCTCTTGCAAAGGTCTTAGACGTAGAGAAGAAATTAAAGCAGTTTCTATCAGAAAACCTTGAAGATATTAAGGTTTGGGGTTCCCTCTCTCGGTATCTAACCTTGAACAAGACACTTCCAGTTGACTTAGTTCTTGAACTAAAGGAGAAGGACTTTCCTAACTTGAACTCAGTAGCCTTTGAAAGGGTTGAGGGTGTGTAACAATGATTGATAAATACACGATAGACTCTCCCTATAAGGCTCTCTATTGGTCTTTCTACAATATTGCTTATAGTGAGATTTACAAAGCACCTCCAGAGTTCATTCCAACAGTTTCTTTTGAACCTAGCGCTCTCAGTAAACTTGACGGGTATCCTTATGTGAGCACGGCTTCCGCTCGTAAGCTTTTGGAGTTGAAAGAGACGGTTGCAGCAGTTCCTCCAAGTTATGATTACCGTAGGTTGTTAGCTCATTTTGAAACAATCGTAGAGCATTTCAGAGTTTCAAGCACTTCCTTTGTAATCACAGAAGAGAATTACACCTATTTGAAACCTAGCAACTACCCTTACCAACTTTCTTATAGTATGGTGGTCTTGTGGTTTGCGATTTACCTTGATGTCATTGTAGGAGACTTCCGTTTAAGTGTGAAGGGTCTCTCTTCAGAGTTAGCAGAATCTAGTATTCTTTACTATTTCAAGCTCTTTGAGTATTTACCGATTGACTACGATTTGAGTGTGAAAGATATAGACACGATTAACAGTCAGCTCTATGTTGAAATGGCTCGTTTTCATGGCTACATGAACAAAGAGGTCTTACCAATTTCTGAGAAACAAAAGCTCTTTAAAGAGCAAGGGTATCAGGAGGGTTCGCTCGTCTTTCTTTATGAAAAAGGTTATGTAGCAAATGAAGAGGTTCGTAGTAGCAAAGGTACTAACAAGTTCATTAACAAAGTGCATTTGGCTAAGATTACTAAGGTTACAGACACAGAGGTGCAGTTCCACACTTACAACTTTTATAAGACTAGAGAAAGTTTGTTAGAAGACTTTGAAAGTCTCCCAGAGTCTATTCAAGACTTGTACGGTAGCTACATTGAGTTTCTTGAACCGTCATTAACAGTCAGTAGAGTAGAGGTTGGTTGGGACACCTTGGGAGTCAACTACGCTCAGACCAATAATTCGATCTACGCAGAGCATTATTTCATTACGAAAGTAGAGTCAGTTTATTCTGTACCGATTAAAGTCTTAAATGAGAACTTACACTTTGAAACAACAGTCTTACCGATTGAAGTTGCAACTCTCTTCTTATTATTGTCTTATGGAGTTTCATTTGATGAAGAACTTTACCAAAAACAGTATTCCGTAGAGGTTTCTCACATCCGTGAGAGGGTATCTTTTTACACCTCGCAACTGGAAGAAAAGCTAGGTTATGAAATTCAAGACTTTTGTAAAGTTAAAGAGCTTTACTAGAAAAAGTGGTGGTTTAGATGAAAGACACCTATAAATACAAAGTTGAAATAGCAGATGATGGAGTAGAGCGTACTGTTTCATGTGTAAACCTCTTTAAACATAGGCTTTACAGAGGTTTGGTGCAGACAAGAGGGAAAGGAACTTACACGTGTCTTTTTGAGATTATGGCTTACCCTTTTGAATACAAGAAAAATAAACTAGCAACATACTCTAATCGCTTGCTACACAAGGATTTATTTGAACTTACGGAACTTTCACGAGAGGGTATCTTAACACTCCGTGAAACTTTTCCATTAGAGTTGTTGCACCAAGCATTTAAAGTAGTGGTTCCGGAACTTTACCTCTATAATAAGAAAGTTAATTCAGATAAGTACAAGCTCTTGGTCTCGAACTACTCAGAGCTTGAAGCAAATTACATAAGGAGACTAGGACAATGTGGCAAAAAGTTTCAAAAATAGCACTTGTTGGTGCGTTAGCACTCACGGTATACGCCCCAACTGTGGCACTCGCTAGAGGAGGTCACGGTGGTGGTCATGGGGGCGGTCATGGTGGAGGTCATGGTGGCTCTCACGGAGGGTCTAAAGGTGGTTCACATGGTGGTTCAAAAGGTTCAACTGGCTCACACAACACAAGCAACCACGGAGGTTCAACCGGTTCTAAGGGTGGTTCTCACTCTAGTTCTAGTCACGGTCGGTCTTTCCGTCCTAGTGCAATAGGAACGCCAATTTCTTCTTGGCGGTCTTTGAGTTCTCAAGCTGAGTTTAAGAGCGGACACACCTCAGTTCCGTCTTTCACTTCCTCTGAGAATACTGTGAAAACCTTTTATTCCTCAGACACTCCATTAAACGTGCTTTTGTACCGCCCTTTATATGGCTATCACCACTCGTCTGCACACTATTTACCTGTTCAGACTGAGGAAGAGGAGAAGAAAGAGGACAAACCTAAGATAAACACTGCTATTATAGTGCTTTTGGTTGCTATCTTAGTTCCGCTCCTAGCTCTTATTGGTTATGTTGCCTTTTCGAATTAGGTTCTCTTAGGTGAAATTGCTTTTAACCTTGATTTAATAAGGTTTGCCAAGTTGGTAAGTGGGTATCTAATCACACCTCGAAATTTTCTCCAAATAAGCAAAGTTGAACATGGATGTTTGACCACAAAAAGTGGTTGAGTTCTCAGAAACTCAGCAGCAGCAAGCGTTTAGCTAACTGAAAACATAGTTTCCTTGATTTAACAGTATTTTGAAGGTATCCCATCATAGTTTGAGATTTTCTCTCAACTAAATTGTCTCTTTCCCTTTATTTACATTAGTTTGAGCGATTGCCAAGTTTTAAAGTGCTTGGTAAGGTTGGGTTTAAAGAATTTTGCCAAGTTGGTCGATAGGTATCTATGAACACTTCTCAATTTTTCAATTTCGCTAGTTAGGGTTAAGGGGGTTAAAAATAGAAACCAAGTGCTTAAATTCTCCAAACTCCTTGGTACGCTTGATTTAAAGTGGATTTCCCCACTTCACCAAATAGGGCATCTATGAACACCTCTTAACTTTTCCATTCTTAAAAGAAGTGAAAAGTTAAAATTTTGTGCCAACAAACTTGAAAGTCCTTGGTACACAAGCTATTAACTCTTGTTTTCCAACCTACTTTAGAAGGTATCTAAAATAAGACTTCAAATTTGGTTTTCACGTGCCAATTTTAACTGGATTTTCCAACTTAAGTAGGTAATTTTCCAAAGAAAACCAAGAAAACCCTTATCCCACAAGTAGTTTCGCTATTTTTCCATGTGAAATCAAGTAAAACCTTTGATTTAATCACATCTTGGTAGGTATCTCCCAAACACTGTGAAATTTTACATTTTTCCGAACACTAACTTGGCAGTAATTTGCCAATAATCGGATTTTGGATTTTTCACAGTTTTTCCTCTACAGTCTCAATTTAGCATAAACATAACAAATTAGATTTTAATTATACAAACAGAAAAATGGACTAATTTTAGTCTTACTATTTACTCACTATTTATTACTCACTATTTACACTATTTATTACTCACTATTTAATAGAAGAAAGAAGGTAAATAATGTATCAATCAGCACTCGACAACCTCAGTAACGACAAGGGTTTTGCTAGTGTAAAACCTAGTGCAAATTCAGAGCAACAAGCTACAGAAGAACAGATTTACGAAGAAAACATGAAGAAATATTTGGAGCTAGTCGCTTCCAAAGGTTACAACCTAGAAGAATTGGAGCCAATTATCCGCTCAGAGGGTCGCACAGAGTTGTTTGCGACTGCAGGTTCAGGTAAGTCTACTTCGATTTCATTGATTTTAGCAAAGGATAAAACGATTGGTCGCTTGTCTCCAGCTCAGAGAGGAAAGAAAGTCGCTTGGGTCACAACTTTCCTCAGCAAAGGAGCAGAAGAGATTAAACAGAATGTAGAGCGCACTTTCGCTAAGTTAGGTCTCTCAGGGGTATCCACAAATGACCTCACATTCAGCACCTTACAGTCAGAGTTCTTTGAACTTTTAAGACTTCGTGGGTTTAACCTCACAGATAGGTCAAAATCAGACTATGTTCAAATGTTGGACACAGGTGGGGGAGACTCTGAGGGTTCTCGTATTTTCAATGCAATTATGGGTCGTCTCTTCCGTAAACATGATTTAGGTGAAGAAGGGAGTAACTATATTTCTCTTCAAGACAAAAGAGACTTGTCTGCAATTATTTCAAACTACCGTAACTGCTCAATTACTGAGTACCAATTTGGTGAAGCAGCAGAAACGGCAAAACGCTTGAACATCCCAAGAAATTTACTTCCTATGGTGGTTGAAGATTACCAAGCATTGAAGACTTCTATGAACGTCATTGATTTTGATGATTTGATGTCTCTTGTCTACGATTATATGGTCGTAGAGAAGAAAGATGATCCAGTTCAAATGGCTTGGGTAAACTTCTACAAAAACCGCTACGAATACTTTATGTTGGACGAAGCTCAAGATATGTCTGAGTTGCAGTACCAAGTATTGAAGCCGATTTTCGAGAACTGCCCTCGTGTGGTTATTGTAGGAGACCCAGACCAGTCGATTTATGGTTTCCGTGGCTCAAACCCAGAGGTCATGGAGTGGTTCGACAAGGAGTACCAACCAACTAAGTACCCACTTTCGGTATCCTACCGTTGCCCTTCAAACATTTTGAAACCTATTACCAAGTCGATTGAGAAGAACTCAAATCGCTATGAACACTCTCTTCGTTCCTTTAAAGAAGGTGGAGTCCTCGAAGCTTACCAGTTCGACTCTGTAAAAGACATGGCTGACGCTTCTTTGCAGTTGATTGATAAGTATTTAGCTGAAGGAAAGACTATTGCAGTTCAGTCCCGTGTGAACTTCACTTATTCTCCATCTTCTATTCTTTACGCAGTTAAGCGCCAAGGTGACTTCAATTTACTTGGGGACGTAAGAGATTTCAACACTTCTCGGTATCGAAAAGTTTGGAACCTCATTGAAATGGTGCGTGGTCGAGGTTTGGTTGATATTAAGAACAACTTGAAAGTCTTAGCTCCAGAGCTAAAACCTTGGGATGCGAAAACTCTCGCAGAGCGCCTAATGAACGCTATTCCAGAGAACAAAAATATCTTGTTCTCAGATAATTACGCTTATTTGGATTTCATTGCGCAAGAATATGGTCTTAAGTCCTTAGCAACTTTGGTTGATAAACTAAGAAACACTTATGGAGCAGAGTTCCCCGGAGAAATGGTTCTTTTCAAAGAACTGCTGGCTCATGTACTTTATTGGGGTGAACCCGCAAATGCAGAAGTGGTCGGTACAATTTCAACTTTGGCAGAAGAGAGTGATACAATCACAGACTTCTTTAGCAACATGGACTTTATCAACAATAAAATTCGTGAAGCGAAAAGAGGTGGTACATCTCTCTTGACCTTTGCTACTCCTTTTAGCTTTAAAGGTCGTGAAGCTAATGTCAACATTATCTTTGATGATTCTGAGGGTGTCTTCCCTTATACATTGAGTGGAGAATTGAGTTATGAAGAAGAGCGTCGAGTTCATTTCGTAGCAGGTACACGTGGTGATGAAGTTACGATTTACCTCACTCGCAGAGGAAAAGCTTCACCGTTCTTGAAAGAGATGGGTATCCCACTTAAATCGTGGACTCCACTTGACGGAGTGGTGCTAAATGGTGTACAATTAAAACAAGAATTGAGTTTGAAAGAACGCATGCAAAAAGCCAAGGTCGAAGAGCAATTAGGTGCGTTCACAGACTTCGATTTGAAACTTTGATTTTAAGAATGTGTGGTAACAGATTTGAATAAGAATGCGAATTTAGGTCTCTCCTTTTTTGACATACAAGCGTTAGATGTGAACCGAAACGTGAAGGATGAGTTGACTCTCGGTCTCCTTCACGGTTTGGATTTAACACCTTTTATAACAAGTGATAAGGTAGACTTTGAGCTACTAAGAGCAGTTCGCCTATGTTTGGAGCATGATGTACCTCTTTATTTGGTAAACGCTAATTTGGATAAAGATGTGTTAACTCCTTTGTACAAGTTGTATAGCGCTCATAGAAATTTGGACTCCAGTGGTTTATCTAACTATTTCAACTCAACCAATTATGAGTTGATGGTAGAACCAAAAACCCTCGGTATCCTTGTTGATTTGGCGCTTGAAAATGTAGACTTTTCTAAGGTTGACTTCACCTTAATTCCTTTGTCTACAATAGAAGTTTTCGCTTCTGCTTTGGTTCAAGGTGTTGAAATCACTGACTTGCAAAACAGTCGAGCGGTATCCGACAAAGACTACCTCGATTTTCTAATCTCTCTTCGTATGGCAGGAGTCGATATTTCTCCATTCTTGGAGGGTTCATGGTCTGAAAGTCAGATTTTGGCGATTCTAAGAGGTCGCTTGAAGATGTCTGTAGTGGACTTCATTCAACATTATATCAATGAGAACTTCACTGCGGGTCAAATTGAACAGTGTTGGAGAGCTTCAGATTTCGGTTGTTTGAGTTTGGTTTGTAGTACCGATAAAGACGGTTTTCCGATTTACAATGAGTACCAAATGTACCAGTTGGTAGAAGGTGCGCGTTTTAACTTAGACTATCGTTTATACGCAGACCCTTCTTTGAATGACTCAGAGATGGCTCTAGCTCGCACAGAACTTTTCAAGAAGGCTGATGAGAACAAACGTGGAGAGCTTTCAAGTAAGATTAAGTCTTATAAACCGAAGGGAGCATTTTGGTAACTCTCATGGACGGCTTTTATCTATGGGTTCTTTTCGTTTTCAACTCTGTATTTCTCTTTGGAATTGCGGTATCTTACGCTTTGAAGGAACTTCAAATTTTCGAAGAAGTGAAGAATAAAGAGAATATGAGAAGAGAGCATTTATATCTAGCAGGCTTGGGAGCGATTGGTTTAACTCTGCTCTTTGTAGGAGCGATATTTGTAGTTTAGATTAAAGAAAATAGAGGTGATGCGTGTACTTACCTCTATTTTTATTTGACTTATTTTTACTTTTGTGATATAATAAAACTACTAAAAGAATAGAAGAAAGAGGGTTTCATTTATGTTAGAAACTGTAGAAAATTTGAAAGCAAAGTATGATTTGGAACTGGACGGTTCTTTTGATTTGCAAACACAAGGAGACTCCTTGGTTTTCCGGTACCATTCTCCTAATTCAGCAGTTGGTGTTGTCTCTTCCCGCTCTATGAAAGAAGGGCAATACGTTGCTGATTTATTGAGTTTTATGGAATGGGTAGCTTTGCTTGAAAGTACGCTTGCTTAAAAGTAGCTTTTGATTAAAATTGGAGTTGAAAATATGTATAGATTGTCGCAGTTTCTTGCAGTTAGTGGTGCAATAATGTTATTTACCTCATTTCGGTTTATGGGAGTAGTTCTTTTAATTTTAGCAGGGGTTATTCTCTTTAAAAATTCGGATGAAAAGGGGAACTTAAATGAAGGTTTCAAACCAGATATCGAAAAGGAACGTCAAGCTTACATGAAGCGCAGAACGGCTCAAGCTAATACAACATCTAGTCTCCCAAAACATACCTTTTTAGCTTACAACAATGATATTCTTCATGAAGAGGTTGCAACTAGACGTGATTTTCACACCATGTTAACGGACACAACCTTGGCTAACAAAACTAACTCTTATACTCTAACAAAGAAAGATTCACTAGATCGTATCGTTGGTGGTCTTGTAACTTTCACAGGCGAAGAGCTAGATGAAAGAGGAAGAGACATTAAGAGAGGTTTTTACACACGTGACAATGAAGCTCGCAAGAACGCCCAAGTTCCCGGATTTGACTTAGTGAAGTCTGAGTGGGTCAAACTCAAAGACCAACCGTATCCTCTCTACCATAGAACCCATTTAGTACCTTACCGTTTCTGTTTAAATGATGGGGAGTTTGAGAGTGTTTTATTTACAGGAACGGCTCGCTTAAACAGTGGTTTTCGTGCAGACTTGAAGTTCATTCCTAATGTTGAAACTCATGCTAAAAATGTCCGTCAGATTGTACAAGCGGTATCGTCAAATGCCTTTGCATTTTCAGACTCAAAACGAACTCAGAGATTGTCTCTCGATGACTTTGAACGTGCAGTAGGAGACTTGGTTCACAGAAGTGCTGAAGCTTACAACCATACTTACAAATATGGGGTTGAGTGTTTTTATGATAATGAGAGCCTTATTCCAAATAGAGTTTTAGCAGTTCTAACAGATGTAACAGATAAGAAGACTTTGTTTGCAGCGACTTTAGAAAATGTAATTTAAAGGAGAATTGTAGTGTCTAACTTAGATAAAGAAGTTTACAAAGCAGTAAAAGAGGAAGCGGATAGGGTATCCAATATTATGTCTGCTCTTCTCTCAAATAGAATTTCTGCAAGTGAAGCAGAAAAACAATTAGGAGTAAACTACTCTAGCTTTGCTCGTAAGAAGTTGAATAAGAGCGCTTGGACAAATAGTCGAGTGGTAGCACCTTTACAAAACACCCTTGTTTTTAACCAAGATTTATTGGATAACATGAGTGAAACGGCTTTCGGTTCATTTTGTCGTTTGGTTTTTGGTTCTGAGGTTACAGAGCTTTCAGATGATTTCTTTTCTAGCTTTCTACCTTTTGTAGATACCGTTGTAAAAAGTGTAGATGAAACAGAGCAAAAGTGGTTTGAGAAGTTTTTCAAAGGATCAACTTGGTTGACTGCTGAGAACACAGGGGACTTTCTAGTTGCAGTTTCAAACACTCAAAGGGTATCCCCAACTCGCCAACCATTTGTTGAGAAATCAATCGCTAACATTATCAAAAACGTTAGCAAGTCTTGGTACATCAATGATAAAGGTTTGGTCATTCGCTATCGGTCTTCTTCTAGGGTTTCAGAGCGTTTGTTACGAGAGGGTCAAGTCTTAACTGAGGTTGAGGGTGTTGTAATTTATCGTCCGAAAAACACAGGTTCTCAGATTGAACCTTGTCTCACAGTTGACTTGTTCAACTCTAAAATTCGAGCTTTGTTGAAAAGTAAAGGGTTTACCTTTATTTCAGATTTAGAGTCTGTAACGAAGATTGGTCTGCAGAGCTTTGCAGGTCTTGGAATTTCGTCATTTTGGAAAATTGAAGATGTGGTAGAGCATTTGGGGTATCACTTCAAAATTGTGGAGGTCTAATGTGGCGCTAGTTAGAAGAGAAAAACCAGTAAATAAAGTAAAGCTATTTAGAAATTTTATTGGTTTGAATAGGGTTAGAAACTTTGCAGGTCATGTAGAGGTAGAGAACTTAATTTGGAAGGTTCGAGAGACTGAATTTGGCATTATGTTTATGTTCTCAGACGGTGTGGTAAACACTTTAAAGTTGGAGGAACACGGAGCTTTTTGGAAATCAAATGAAAAACACACTTCTGTTGTTTCTAATTCTGCGCATTTAAAGAAATATTTGAAAAAGAAAGTGGTTTCACACTATTATAAGAAGGTAGGGAAGACTCAATGAAATTGAAATACGAAAACTACATGCTAGATAAGACTGCCCCAGAATACCTAGTTGCAACTTTGGTTTCACTTGTTGTTCATAGTGTGGATAGAGAAGAACAACTGTGGGATACCTATACTCTAGTACGTTCTGTCAAACTTACTAAGTCACAAATTTCAGTTGAGTTTGTAGACGGTACAGAAAAGGTTGTGATATTGGGTACTTCTGAACCTTATTGGTCTGAAAATGAGGTTACACCAACTTTTGGGTATCCGCAAATCGAATCGGAGCAAGTTTTAGAGCAATTTCTCCTTGAAGTGGTTGAAATTTTGTATGTTGAAGATTAGGAGATTAGGTTAACATGAGATTAAAATTTAGCGATTACACACTGAGACACGATATTCTCAATAAACTAAGTGAGGATATAGTTATTTCCCATGTTTCTGCAAGAGATAAGACAACAGGTCTATTTACTAGTGCTAATTTAGTACACTCAGTTACCTTTGCTAAAACTTTTATTCTAATTCGCTTGAATGAAGGTTCTAACTTGGTCTTAAACTTGTTGGAAGATGGAGTCGAATGGAACGAGGAAGAAGTAAACCTAAATTTTGGTGATATTGTTTCAGAGTTAAACTTATTGACTGCCTTTGAGAAAGTGGTTGTTCATTACCTATATGTAGAAGACTAAGGAGGTGTATTATGTCAAAATTTCTCAATGTAAAGTTATTAGGCTCAAATGGTGGTTATTTGGAAAGCATTCCAGACCATTTAATGAAGCGTATTCTAGCCAAACTTTTGTTTGTTCACGAAAGCTATAAAAATGCAGACGGTTCTTTTGGGGTAAGTTCTTTGGTTGAGCAAGTGGAATTTCGAGGTCACTCTCTACACTTTGTTTTCGTAGATGACTCTGAAATAAATTTGGTAGAGAAAGGAAACACAGTAGATTGGGTATCTTCAAACGAAACTTCTCACTCCACTTTATCTAACAACTCTAAACTACTAGAGCGTTTGAAAACCATTGTAACCACTCCAAGTATGTGGAAATAGGTGAAATTCTCATGAAATTACGTTATACTAATTACAGAGAAGAACTCTCTTCAATCACTTTGCAAAAGCTCTCCTCAGAGCTTTTATCTGTTCAGGGTTTTCTTGATACAAAATTCTCAACTTTTGTAGGAAATGTCCTCTCTTTCGTAGAATTTCGAGATAATCAGATAATCTTTCATTGCCTTGGTGGAAAAGCAGCAGTTCTTGAATTGAAAGAACCACAATCGTATTGGGTATCGCCAGTTTACTATGCTACTTTTAACGGTCACTCTTTCCCTTTGAACTTAGACAGTTACAAGAGAATAGTTGAAAGATACCTTTATATTAGAAAGCGAGATTAAGCATTGAACGTACTAGAACTTTTTGCAGGAGTTGGTGGCTTTAGAGTTGGTCTTGAGAAAGCAAGTCCTACTTTTAAAACTTTGTGGTCGAGTCAGTTTGAACCGTCGAGAAAGTCGCAAGATGCTTTTGAAGTCTATAATTATCATTTCCCAGATAGTGAGAATTGGAACGAAGACATCACCACAATCCCTAATGAGCGCTTTTCAGCTTTAAAAGGTAAGGTAGACTTAATTGTAGGTGGTTTCCCTTGCCAAGACTATTCTGTAGCAAGAACTAAGAAAAATGAACAGGGTATCGAAGGTAAAAAGGGAGTCCTCTTTTGGGAGATTGTAAGAACCACAAAACTAAGCAATCCCAAGTATTTACTCCTCGAAAACGTAGATCGTTTATTAAAAGCTCCTTCAAAGCAACGAGGTAGAGACTTTGCGATTATGTTGAGAGCCTTTGCTGATTTAGGTTACGGAGTCGATTGGAGGGTCATTAACCCTGCAGATTATGGTTGGTGTCAAAGAAGGAAGAGAGTCTTTCTCTTTGTCTATCGAAAAGACACTGACTATTTCACGCAACAACAAGCACTGAATGATTTCGGAGTAGGTACTAGTGGTATCTTCGAATCCACGCATGAAACTAAAGCTGAGATTATAAAAGACAGAGCTTTGTCTTTCACTTTACCAGAAGACATTGTAGAGGTCTCAGACTCTTTTTCTACGCAGTTTTGGAACTCAGGTAGTATGATAGAGGGTAAAGTCATTACAAAGGAGCTAGAGCCTTATTATGATGGCGCTAGTTTGGTTCTCAGAGATGTGTTAGAAAATCCCTCTGATTTACCACAGGAACTTTATTTATCTGAGGACAAAGTAAACAAGTTCCGTTATTTGAGAGGCGCTAAGAAGTTTGAGCGCACCAACTCTGAAGGTTTCACTTACATTTACTCTGAAGGTGCTATGGCTTTAGTAGATAGCGCAGATTTACCTTCTCGAACTTTGTTAACTTCTGAGGGTTCTATAAGTCGCACCACTCATTTAATTGAAGATGAGAAAGGGTATCGACTCTTAACACCACTCGAAACAGAGCGTTTACAAGGTTTCCCGGACAACTGGACACAAGTTAAATTGAGCAAGGGAAAAGAAGTTACGGTATCGGACACTCGCAGAAAGTTCTTTATGGGTAATGCCTTAGTTGTTGAGGTTGTTGAACATTTGGGTCGATATATTGCAGATAACTTAGATTGGTGAGGTTCTATATGGCAAAACATGTTTACAGTCGGAGCAAAGAAGTCTACCTAGTCGAATTTTATGGTGATTATCACTATTTAGCTACTGCAAAACGTTTGCAAACGCTCTTGAAGTCAGGAGAGTTACTAGGTGAGAAGGTAGATATTCACTTAGAGAAGCTAGGTAGTAACTGGATTGTACCTCGTTCTGTCTTAGATGAGCTACATTCTCGCTTTGAAGATACAGGTTTGGGTATCTCACCCTTGCAGTTGGAATTTTGAGGTTAAGTTATGGAAACAAAAGAACACTTTAACAAACGCATGGTCGCTAGAGTTCGTAGGATTTTAAAGGAAACTGCACAGTACAAGACTGAGTTGCTACACAATTTATGTGAGCAAAATGGTTTTATCATTCAGGAAAATAACCGTAGAGTTATAAACACAGACTACCTTATTAGTAGGATTGAGAGTGAAGATATTCCTTTTACGTTTATGTACAGTGCAAATAAAACTTATGTCTTTGGAGATTTGCTAGTCGGTTTAGTTGAACATTCTAGTTACAGTTACTTTGTGGTATCTCTCAAACCTCCAATTTTTGATTTGAAAGACTGGGATTCGCATTATGAGTCTTTAGAGTCATTTTTAAATGGTATTGAAACTGAAAGTAACAAAAGTTGAGGATTGGATTGTGATGACTAGGTACGACTTTATGATAAATGCAGCTAAAAATTCTCGATATAAAGCTAAACCATGGTTTCGATATTTAAGGGAAGTGATTTTTGAAGATCACACTTACTTAACAGAGGATGATATAGAGAACTTACTTAATTTAACTGAGTTAACAGCTTTTCAAAAGGTTACTTTAAAGTGCGCAGTTCAGATAGGTTTACCTACTCACGCTCATGTGATATCTTTTAATAACTCCGCAAATATTGAGAGTGTAAGAAAATTGACAGAGGAGGTAAACTCTTGAAAAACATAACATCAACCTTGAGAGTGCTTGGTAGCACAACCATAGTAGCTTCCGATAGAGAACAACATGAGTTCTATGCAACTGAGCCGAAAGCAGTAGAATTACTACTTGAGGAGGAACACTTTCAACAGGATATTTTAGAACCTTGTTGTGGTCTCAACCACATAACTAATGTACTCAGAGATAAGGGGTATCGAGTTCATACTTCCGACCTCATAGATAGAGGTATAGGAGCAGAAGTTAAAGACTTCTTTGATTACACTCATTGGCACGGAGACATTGTAACTAACCCTCCTTATTCACAAGCAGTAGACTTCGTAGAGCATAGTTTAAAGATTGTTGAAGAAGGTTCTAAAGTTGCTATGTTCCTTAAAATTCAATTCTTGGAAGGTAAAAAGCGTAAGGAGTTCTTCAAATATTTCCCACCAAAGTATATCTATGTTGCAAGTAGTAGACTGAGGTGCGCTAAAAACGGAGAGTTTGATAAATACGGTAGCTCGGCAGTTTGCTACGCTTGGTTCGTTTGGGAAAAGGGTTTTCAAGGGGAACCATCAGTTCGTTGGATCAACTAAATTAGAAAGATAATAGGTAAAACAACATGAGTAATAGCACACAATTCTTAATAGACATTACAAACTTTATTGTAGGAAACTTTAAAAACCATAAGATTTGGGATGTTGAGATTACTTTCCCAGATTCTTCTGAAGATAGTGCAAATGGCTTTCCGAAACATGGTCTTGTGGAAGTAAGTGCAACTGACGCTCAAGGTAATTGGAACAGTCACTCCTTCATTTTCAACTCCCCAGAAAATGTAGGCGAAGAAATGAAGAGTTACTTTACAAACTGCACTTTCCCTTTATACGTGAATACTCCAACTACGGTTTTGTGGGAAGAATAAACTACCTAGCGGTATCCTCAAACTTTGAGGATACTTTTTTGTCTTAAATTTCTTTCAATTTGACTTATGTTCTCTTCTTTTAGTTTTACTTTTAAGTATATTTGTCTTACATTAGATATTGATTGTCCTACCCTAAAACATATTTGTCTTATATTCATTTTTCTTGTCATACAGTTGTCATAAGATTTGCAAAACCCTTTAAAATCTGCTATAATAGTCTTATTAAACTCGGAAAGGAGTAGTTTAGACGATTGGACTTACAAAACTACACACTAAAGGGTGTTGACTTAGCTAAACAAGTATTGGCAAATGGTTTAGCACGTGGTTACCCTATAGTCCTTAAAGGCGACCCGGACGTTGATGGTCTCTTAGCTTGGTACGTAGGTGCTAAGATGTTGCAGAAAGCAGGATATTCTTTCCATTCGTGTGTCAACACAGATAGAAGACACGGCATGGTCGAAGAAGAACTCGTCAAGAAAGAGCGCAGTTGGGGTGAATTTGACTACTATATCCCTACAGAGTACCACCAAAATGAAATCATTATCAATGTGGACTCTTCTATTTCGGCAGAGGAAATGTTGCAGTTGACTTCCCAAGGGAACTTTGTGATTAGCTTAGACCACCATGAGGTTGAGAGTAATCCTTTGTTTCCCAACCAACAATATTGGTCTACTAAGGAAGAAACCTCAGAGGGTATCAACCTAATTGGCGAAGCAGTCTTAATCAATAACCAATATGCTTTTGAACCAGAAGAGCTTCGCTTTTGGTCTGGAACCGGTGTTGTTTTAAACGCTTTATCAAAGATTTTAGAGGTTGAAATTGAAACTGAGTGGATTGCTATGCACGGAGTCACTTTGCTTTCTGATGTGCGTGATATTGAAAACCCTTTAGCTAGAGAAATTTTAAAGGTCACATTTGGAACTCCTTTGTTAGAGATGCCCACACTCAGAAAACTTACTCAAGTGTGCCAAGCAGAAGTACCTACTGCTTTTCAGCGGTATCCCGAAAAGTTAGATAGAACTTTCGTGGACTTTAGCTTGTCTCCTTACATTAACGCTTCGTATCAGCTTAATTTGAGCGAGTATTTGTTTAGACTTTGTATTCAAACAGACTTCTTTTACTCTTTACCGGCTAAAACCATTCGGACTCGCATTTTGAACCACATGAAAGATTATCTGAAGGTCACAGAGCTTGAAAATTTGGTAATTCTAGCGATTGATGTTGCAGAAATACCAGAGACTTCAGACTCAAAAGAGTATAACTTTAAGTACACTTCTTTCCTCGGTCTCATTGCAAACCAGTATTTGAGAGACTTAGGAAAGACGGTTCTGATTGCAGCAGTAGAGAATGGTAAGTGGCTCAGAGGTTCTGTCCGTGGTTTCCACTCTGAAGTTGAGTATAGAGACTTCTTTGAACACCATAACTTTGATGCACAAGGTCATAAAGGAGCCTTTGGTTTGGTTTCTGTAAAAGGAGCTATTAACTTCCCTTCGCTAGATAAAGACCTCGGTATCCTCGAACAAGGTGCAACTCAACACGGCTTTAACATACATGTCATGTCTAATTTGTTAGCGAACTTTGATAAGTTGAAAGAACTAGCTTATGAAAATGAGTTTTTATTGAGTTCTCACTTCCATTCTATCTCATATAGCGGTTTAGCTTATTCTACTTTTACAGAAACCGCTAAAAAGAGAGGTTACGAAGTGGATGGCATGTTTGTGGACTCTTTCGACAAGGAATTGAACCCTAAAAACGCTCTGATTGTGCCTTATTTATACGGTGATGAATTGAAGTTGATATTGAGAAAATAGGTTATTTTCAAAAATTTGAAAATAATAGGATAAACATTTAGTTATTTTCAGGAAATTAGAAATAGAAAGAAACGGTGAAACAATGACACAAGTAAAATTGATGGTTGACTTAGGAAACTCAGAAACACGTGCAGTAGCGCAGATTGTGGAAGAGGGTATCGTCAAGCACACTCGCGGTTATTTGCTAGATAACCACTTTGTAGTAGAGAATTTAGCAACTAAGGAAACTTACTCTCCTTACATTCAGTCTGAGGACTTCAACAAGTTAGACTCTAATGTTCTTGAAGTTTCTCTTCAAGTAGGAGCAATTAAAGCTGAAAAGTTAGTTATGTGGGGCGACCTTGCAACTGCAAACTTACCTAAGAAACTAAGAACACCAGTCAGCCACATGGCAAAAGCAGACAACTTATTGAACTACGTTGTCTTGATTAACTTGATGGATAAGGTCTTGGATTGGGTCAATATGAGGTATCCTTCAAGCACAAAACAGGCTTTGTCTAAAGAAGTTGAGTTTGAGTTAGCGGTCTTGGTTCCACCAGCACAAGCAGTTTCAGCTCGTGAGACTTTTGAACAGAACTTGGTTCGTACCTTCACTTATAAGAACTTATATGACGGAGTTGAATTGAACTTGACGGTTAAGTCTGTTAAAGTTCTTCCAGAGGGGTATTCTTCATTCTACTCAGTATTTTTGAGCTATGGAGATTTGAACCCTCGCCCTCGTTATGAAGATTTGGCTTCACGAAATGTATTGATTATTGACTTCGGAGAAGGTACTACTGACTTGATTGGGGTATCCAGTCAGCGCTTGCTTGATGGTTTGAAACACACTATTAAGATTGGTGGTTCAACTATTCTGAGCAAAGTAAGAGCTTCTGTAAACAAACGACTTGGTTTAGATATTCCGATTGCAAGTTTCAAAGATGTATTGAACACGTGTGAGGTTCGATATGGTTCCACTGTTTATAAAGTCCGAGATGATGTAGAACAAGCCATTTATTCAGTTGCATCCGATATTGCACAAGAAGTCTTTACTTACTTGCGTGGTGCAGAGGTTGAGGTTTCTTCATTTGACCGACTGTTGTTAGTTGGTGGTGGTGTTGTTCCGAATGGTTCTACAGTTACTATTTCTGAAGCACTCTTATCTGAGTTGCAACTAGAACTTCCGACTTTGGATTTAGTAGACTTGCAATACTTAGAGGAGCCAGAGATTGAGGGTATCCCCTTTGACCTCACAAGCCCACGTTACTTGAACATTTTAGGTTTAATGACTGCCTTTTCTTTGGTACAGAAGACTCAAAAAGCTTAATGAAGCTAGTTAGATAGAATTTGATGAGGTAGATTTTATGTCAGATTTTGACTATTACTACTTTGAACTGAGCAAGTCGATTATCTCGGAGGTTGAGAATTTACTTCTCAGAGCGCATAGAACAGATATTCGATTTGTTTCAGGAGGTTCAAAGTTTCAACCTTTATCGGCTAGAAGTCACGCTAAGAAGATTAGTACGGCAGGGTTTCTCTTAACTGCTGATGAAAAGGTTAAATTAGATGCAAATGCAACGGTGCGCGATACTGTTGGACCAGATAGAGCGCACGTGATTACAACCGCAGATGAATTGATATTGTTGTTGGAGAGCGAACTAGGAGAGTCTTTAACTGCTCCACCTAAGAAAGAGGAGGTCGCACCTCCTCCAACTCCAGCTCCACCAACACAAACCACTCAACTAACTAAGGAGAACACAACCTATTCTCCACACTCCCAAGCGGTATCCCCACTAACCCCACAATACGGGGCAAATCCAGTTATTTCCAAAATGGAAACAAGTGTAAGCTCTGGCGGATTTACACAAGTAGAAGAAACTCCCTTGGTAGAACCTCTTCAAGAAGACACTTCTCTTCCAGTAGATGATGGGTTTGGTTTAACTCTTGAGGAAGAGGTTCAAGTCTTGCGAGCAGATAATGATCGCTTGCGTAGAGATTTGAAAACTGCTAATTCCAATCAAGGTTCAGCGGTATCCTCAGAGCAGCTTCAAAACTTGAAGGAGGATTTAGACTTAACTAAAGCAGAACTCGAAAATGAGCGTAACTCACATACTCGTACTAAAGAGACTCTGCAGCTAGTAGAAACTGACTTTGATAACAAGAAGATAGAGTTTGCTAAGTTAGAGGTTGCAAATGAGGACTTGAAAGCTAAACTGAAAGAGAGTGCAGTTGTTCCAACAACTCCTTTAAGCGTTCCTCGTAATGTAGAGATTTATGTGACCGCTTCAAGTTTGGATTTAGTTCCGTCTTACCAATATTTGTTAGTAAACATGAAAGACACTCTTGTGATTGATTTGTCCCCAGAGAGCATTATGGACACTTTGGTTCGTATCACTAAGCGCAACCGTGTCGCTAAGTGGTTGTTAGGGGAGCAAAATATTCGTTCTCTTTACTCTCCTTATGATGAGATTAAACTGAGAGTAGCAGAGGGTCTTGATTTGTTGACTTCTCCAAATGCATTACTTCCAGTAAATGTTTTATCAGAAGTAGATTGGGAGAGAAAGTTTGATGATTTAGCTCGTCTAAATCGCCCAGTTGTCTTGTACTTAGGTTTAGAGACGAATAGAGGTGTCTTTGAGTTTCTAAGTCGATTGGATAAACAAGCCAAGGTCTTGCGTTCTGGTAGTCCATTGAGTGAGCGTTCATGGTCTCGTGTAGTTCGTCAACATGAAGGTTCTGTAGAGGAGGTGTCAATTTGAGTTCAAGAATGACGTTGTCTGTGCGTTTAACTGAGGAGCAGTCAAATTTGGTTGATGTCCTCCGTACAGAAAAGAAATTAAGTAGTTATATTTCCTTGTTGCTAGGAGCTTTGCTTCAAGATAGAGTGTCTACAACTCAATTTTTGCTTGGTTTGTCTGACCAGTCGGTAGCTTATAATAGCTTACAGGAGTCAACTATTCAAGCCAACTTGTATGAGAAGTGGTTGTCTCTAAAGTTAGATGTACCGTTTGAAGATTGGGTAACAACTCTTCGCAGTGCTGAGATTAAGCACTTTGGTGGACTTGACATGCCTAAAGTTGATGTCAAATCGGCTTTGCTCGACTTATTAGATGATTTAGGTTTGGACTTGGTTGAGAAAGGCTCCACTACTCAGTCTTCTGAGGAAAACCTTGAAGCGGTATCCTCAACTGAAACAGGTTCTCCTTCCTTTGCTCAAGAGGTAAATCCTCACGATTTAAAGGATTTGGTAGCAAGCATGGTTCATGAGATTTTGTCTAACAAGTCTACAAATCAAGGAGTTGAGCAACCTATCTCAGAAGCTCCGACAGAGCCACTGGTTGCAGTTGAGACGATTGAGAATACAAGTACACCCCAAGAGCTAGAAAATGCACCAGAGGGCGCGACAGCGCCTCAAAATGAGGTTGTAGAAACAGATGATGCGAAAAGCGAAGAGATTGAGGAAACTCCACACGCGGTATCTACCTCTAGCGAACTCTCTTCGTCTGATTCTGACTCTGAACTTAGTCCTCTAGTAGACACTTCAGCTCTCATGAACGGTTTCGGATTTTAGAAAGTGAGGTGATAAAGTATGAATGATCAAGTTGATTTATTTGGTGATAGTTCTTCTAAACCAAATTCTAACAACCAAGGGGGATTTGGTTCGAATCCTAACCTTCAAGGGGGTTTCCAAGGTGGAGGATTTAAGTCTAATTTTAACCAAGGTGGTGGTGTTCCTTTTAAGAACCCCCAACAAGAACCACCTAAGAAGTCACACAAGAAGTTATGGATAGCACTTGGTGTTATTGCAACTCTCGGTATCATTGGTGCAGGTTCAACTTTGGCTTATAAAAATAGTCAGAAAGTAGCGATTGAGAAGAAAGCGAAAGAAGATGCGTTGAAAGACTTGCAAGACAAGATTTCAAGTGGTGTTTCTCAGTTTTCTTTGGCAGAGGTTTCTGATACTTCTGAGACCAATGGTATTTCCTTATGGGATTTAAACCTTACTTATGTCAGCACCAACACTTCACGAACTGACTTTGTAGGAGCAGTCTCTAAAGCAGTAACCGTTGAGTTAAATGGTTCTGACGCTACGATTAAGTCTCCTAACTGGGAGTATATCGGATGGGTTATAAAGCACGTAGACCACGATAAAATCAAGGCTTTAACAAAAGACTTGAAGAAAGACTCTTTCACTTACAAAGATGATTTAGTAGACGCTTATGCTAAGTATATTGCTCAGAATTTAGCTGATATGTTAGAGTACAAAAATGCTTATGTAGCTTCATATATGCAAGGTTCTGATATTCCAAAGCCTTACAAAATAACAGAAGTTGCAGGAGCGGTATCCTCAGATAACAAGCTAACTGCTGAGTTTACAAATACGTTAGATAAAGAGGTCTTTAGTGCAGAGAAATTGCACACATCACAAGATTTCTTTGTAGGTGTAACGGAAGATAGCTATGGAGAAAAGAGCGAAAGTAAAGCTCATTCTGAATGGTCTGCACGAGAGAAGGAACTTTCAACTTATATCAACAACTTGCGTCCTTACCTCGGTTTAAAAGCACGTGAGGTCAAACAAACCAAGAAAACAGATAAGGGGACAGAGCAAGTAAACGTTGAAAACCCTAATACTTTCGATAAGCTAGACAACCCAACTTATGATAGTGCGGTATCCTCATGGCTTGAGCTGAAAAAAGTAGAGCCTAGTCCTTATACTTATGCCAATGGTGAGAAAAATCTTGATAAAGTTGTATCTTACGGTTGGGTAGGCTCTACTTACATTGCAAGTAAAGAAAGCGATGCGAAAAGCACTAATGTTCATATTGGTTCAGGAAAATACGATGATCCAGTAACTTTAGGTACCCCATTTGTTACAAAAATGCAAGACACATCCGGTAATTACCAAGATGTTCGAGTGACTGTAACTAAAGTATTGGTAGGCGATGAAGCTATTAAAGATGTTCAAACCTTTAACGATAAGAACAAAGGATTTACCAATGTTTCTGACTTAGTGTTGGGTACAGTCCATTTCCAAGTAGAAAACTTGTCTGATAAGGAAATTGAGGTTGACTCTGAGTTTACGTTAGCAGACCCAGAGCAGAACTTAATTAACCGAACAGGTAATATGTATGGTCTTCCAGAGCGTTCGAAGATTGCAGCACGTGGAACTGCAGAGATGGTCGATTGGTTTAATACTAAAGAAACTAAGACTTTGAACTTGATGTGGGGCAAAACCTTCAACCACAAGTTTGAAGCAGTCTATATCAATGCTCTAGGCGATGAAATTTACGACCAGTATGGACGTAAGATGGAGCGCAATACTAAGAAACTCGTAGAGAACAAAGCCCAAGCAGACCAAAAAGCCTTGGAGCGTTTGGCGAAAGAAGAGCTTGAAGCTCGTAAGAAAGCTGAGTTGGAGGACTAGATTATGTTTAAACAGAAAACCTCTAAACCTAGTTTTCTTTCGGTATCAGAAACCCAACAAGCCAAACAACCCAAAGAACCTTTTTTAAAGCGTTTAGTGTCCTACTTTAAGACACATAGAAAAATAAGATTGTTTGTCTTTGGTTTAATTGGTCTAGCGGTATCCTTGGCTTTGCTCTTCACTCTTTACAAGCTCATCTTGGTATTGTTAGGAACCATTATGCAATTTTGGTTCCGCTACACCAGTAATGAAATTCTCTTGTGGGTCTTGACTTTGCTTTGCTTTGCACTCATTTGTGGTTTCTGTTACTTCTTGTGGGTGCGTAGGTCTGAGTACCTAAAACGAGAAGAACAAGAAGAGAAACTCGCAGTGAGTGAAGTTGAAGTAGATGAAGATTGGTTTCAGTCTGATAATGGTTGGAACTAAGCAGTTAGTTTGGAGAGAGGTATCTTTCGTATGTTTCGATTTTTCAAACGTTGGTGGTCTTCTCTGCAAGACCATACAAAAGGGGCGCTGATTTGCCTTGTAATTATCTTTATTGCTTGGTTTTTCTTTAGAAATTCCTTTTAGAACATATAGGAACGCACTTCGGTGCGTTTTTCGTTTGACTTTTTAAGAAAATTTTAGTATAATATAAACTAATGAAACAGTAAAATAAAAGAGGGAAAGGGAAATGGCTTGTGAGAGATAATCACTACAAGATAGGGTATTTAGCTAAGAGTGAGTCTGCTAGGTTAACGTTGACTCGTTTGCTTCACGAAGATGAAGTAAATTACCAATACTTAACGGAATTAACAGATGATACAACTATTCGCACCTTGGTTGATTTTGGTTTTATTGAGCAAAGTAATAAGGTTTCTTATGGTTTTACTAGAGAAACGGCTTTAATTTCGTCTACTTACAGAATTACAGACTTCGGAGCAAACTTCATTACAAATTATGAAACATTGTTCAACACTAGCGCTAGTGATACGGTTGCTCAGTTGTCTAGTGGTGACTTTACTCGCTTTAGAGATGCGCTCTTAACTTTCCAAACCAGTGAAGACTCTTTAGCAGTGCGTGAAAGTTATGAATTTATCTTCGGTATCGGCTCTAAAAACTCTAATTTCTACAATGTAAGCAAGAATAAATTGGTAACAATTTACCGTAAAATGTATGAATTAAAGCGTTATATCTTTAAAGTTGTAACTTACAAGTCGTATAAACAGGTTCTAAAGAAATATAGTTCACAAATTACAGAGTTTGCCTTGATTGCTAAAGAGATAACAGAGGTTTTAGCTAAAGACGGTCGCATTATTGAAACAAGTTTGAACTTCTTTTTAGATGAGAGCGCGAAAGGTTCTGATTTCTTTGAGAAGAAGGCTTTACAAGTATTTGGAACAAACATTGTAGATTTGTCTGAAAGTGAAGAGACACTTAAAAAGGTTGTAACTTCCTTTTCAGAAGAAGTTCTAGGGGTATCCACTGATGGTCTGGATATGATTTCGACTTATGTTGCTTTACTTCGTCGTGTTGTTAAATTAGCTACAGACTTAGGAATACAATTAGATAACCTCAACAGTCAGATGCAAATGAAAGCTGAATGTATGAGATTAGCGGATGAAGTTGGTTCTTGTGATAGCACTCAGACTGCCCAACTATTATTCTCACACATCATTTCAAACCGTGGTCTAACTTATGTGTCTCAAAATGACTTTGCAACCTTTAAAGGTTCTACCTTATATGTAAAACCTAAAGAAATTAAAGAGCGAAAACTTAAAACAGAAGACCAGACTGTTGATTTTAATACTTTGAAGTTAGTTAAACTTCAAGACACATTGGAAGATTTGACTATGGAGTTGAATACACTCGAAAAGGTTGCTAACATTACATTCGGCTCTAGCGATTTTGAGAACTTAGATAGTGATAGTTACGCTCTTATTTCAGACAGTTTAGCGACTTTAGGTTTAGATGAGTCTGTGGTTGGAGAATTTGACTTAAACCCTTCGGTATCTTCATCCTCAGAGGATTTCACAATTCGGACTTATGTTGAGACTGTAGGGAAGTTTAAGAAGAAAACATATAAAAATAGAAAGGTTCAATTTCATGTTAGAGGAGATATTACAAAAGAAATCGAGAAAGTCCAAGGTCGTATCCATAGACTTACTTCAGAAATTGCTGAGAGACAATCAAATTGATAATGTAGCTTGGGATACCAAGAAATTTAAACGTGTAAAGACTTTTTTATATGATAAGTTAGGATTTCAATTAGTAAAAGTGAATAACAGTTACAAGTTACAAGTTTCACCTAGAGATTTAATTTCCATCACCAAGGACGACTCTCCTTTGACTTATAAAACGTTCCTCTTGATTGTAGCTTACATGATTACAAAAGAAGTTGGAGAAACCTTTGAACGCAAGGACTTATATGATGAACTAGAGTCTGAGTTAGTTTCTCTATCCGTTACTGAAAAAGAGACTTTGTTTAAAAATGTTGTGATGTATATGGTTAAAGAGGGTTATGTGCGTGAAACAACTGAGGTTCTTGAAGAAGGTCTCGAAATAAAGTTACTTACAAAATTGAAAGAGACTTACACTATGTCAGTAGGTGAGCGGTATCCTCTTTCTCGCTTGGCTCAAATTACAAATCATTTGTTTCTAAATGGTTTTATGGATAAAACGTATTATAAAGACTTATGGAACGGTTTAACCAACGAAGATTTGCTAGAGTATTTTGAGCAATTCCATAATGAAGAAGGGTCTAAGGGGTACGATATTATTTGCGATGGTGATTTCATAAGGTTGATTGACTTGGATAACCTGAAGGGTTTCCCTAATATGAATAAGGCGGAATACCGTATTTTAATTGATGTTTTAGACTCTATTAAAGTCATTGATTTAGATACAGAAGAGGGGTTTGCCTTCTTTACTAAGTCAGTAAAACAGTCTAATCATTATAAAGAGTCCATTAGTTTAGATAGCTTGCAAAAGTTGGTACAAGAGTATGAATTGAACCGTTTGAGTGTAAAATTAGAAAAGATTGAGGAGGTATGAAAGCGTGACGGCTAATATTTTAAAATTGGGAGTAGTGAACTTCCACACTTATTTATTTGAAGAATTGGATGTAAGTGGAGATACGAATGCTTTAGTTTTGAGAGCAAATAATGGTGTAGGAAAAACAACACTCATGACTGCTCTTTACCCAACAGTTTTGACTATGGATTTGAACCGCAGTTTGAATTTCGGAAAGAAACCAAACGCTCGTTTAGGTGAGCGTACAAGTGCTTCTATGGTTAAGTCTCAGTCTTATATTTACATGAAATTAGTCTATGAATCTCGACCATTGACTTTGGTTGTCTCATTTAAAAAGAAAGCTGACGGTACAGTAGGAAACCAAGCTAATGTATTTGAGACACATAATTTAGTCCTTTAGGAAAATAACCAAGCAGTAGAGTTAGCAGAAGTGAAGAGACGCTATAAAGACTTTAAACTGCATACGTTTGATGCACAGTCTCAGTATGTAGATTGGGTTGCGAAAGAACTCTTTGGGATAGATACTCAAAAGTTTGAGAGTAGTGTCCGTATAGGGTATCGACTAGCTGACAAAGAAGCTCTAGCTCGCTTTGAGAGGTCAAGTTTAGGTGATTTGGTACAAGAGGTCAAACAAGGGTTTGTTTCGGTTGTAGATAGACCTAGTGTTTCAGACAATATTGAAGATTACGCTAAGACTGTTATTGAGTTTTATTACTACCAAAAAGAGATTGAAAATAAAACTCGACTGTTGACTTATTTGGCTAAATTACAAGACCTTAACTACTCTGAAAATAGTAAACTACTTCGTAAAGTAGATAGTGAGGTTAAACGTTTAGTAGGTGGAGTAAGTGCTTTAAATCAAGAGGTCGTATCCTTAAGTTCAAACTTAGAAACTTATCGTTTAGACATTGAATTAAAAGAAAAGCAACTCTCAGATAAAGAATCGACTCTGGAAGAATTAGAAAATGCTCGTTTGGATTATGCGGTTCAGTTGAAAACGAATGATGTTAGCTCTAAAATTGAGCAGTTAACGGAACGGTTGAGTTATTTACGCAGAGAACATCAGTCCTTGCAAGATAGCTTTGATAAAGAAACAAAGCAACTAAACAAATTGGCAGATAGAGAGCAAGATTTAGTAAATCGAAAAGACACTTTATCAAAAACGTTGCTTGACTTAGGTACAGAGTCATTACCTTTTGCTTTGGAAGATTGGGAAGCTATAAAGCAGTCTTACTTAGAATATGAAAAAGTTCAAAAGGACATAGAAGATTTAAGTAAGGAACTAGACTTACATTTGCGTGAGAAAAACTCTCTAATTAAAGCAGTTGAAGACTTAACCTCTCGATTAGAGAAAGAAAAAGAGAACCACACAAGTGAAGTTTCTTCTTTCTTGGACTTATTGGGTGTAAGTTTTGAGGGTGATGAGACTTTATCTCAACTTATTTCAAGGGTATCCACTAAATTGCGCAGCGACTTTGTAGAGGTTCGTACAGAAAAAGATACTTTACAACGAGAGATTGAAGATTTAGAAAAAGAGATTTCACACTTAGAGAACTCAGATAGTCCTGAGACTTCATATAAGGCTCAAAATGGTGTTCCTTTGTATGAGGTGGTAGATTTTATCGACTCTGTTCCAAACTCGAAGAGAGAGGAAATAGAAGCGAATTTGAAAGGGTCTGGTTTACTTGAGTTATTAGTGAAATTTGACTCGGTAGAGAAAGGGTATTATTTAGCATGAGAACATTGCAGAACTATGTGACAAGTAGGGTTGATTTACCTATTTTGTCTGAGGTAATTATTGGTGATGGTTGTCTAACCTACCAAGGGGTATCCTACAAAACCTCGGATCGAGGTGGGGTTCAATATATCGGTGCTAAAAACCGTGAACTTGCTCGTCAAGTTAAATTGCAATCTTTAACAGAAAAGTTAGCTGAAAAGCAGACTCGGTTAAAGGAGTTAGAAGATGAGGAGTTAAGACTTAAAGAGCTAGAGAGTTTATTGGGGTTAGCTCCAAACACGGTTCAACAAGAAGTATTAACGAATCAACTAAATGAAAAGTCTTTAGCTTTGGAAAGTAAAGAACAAGACTTAGTAGAGCTTGATTTTCGTATGGAGGAATTGAAAGGGTATATACCCACAAATTCTCTTGTTTCTAGTTATAGTTTAGATTATTTGACTCAATTAGTTGCAACTCAAAAGCAGCGTGAGTTTATGACTTCTCAATTAACTACCCTACAAGAAGACTTAGAAGGTGTGTACTGTGATATTGAAGAGTCTGAGGATAAGCGTTATGAATTAGAGAAAGATATTGAGCAAAACACTCAAGAGCGCCAAACTTTAGCAGTTGAACTCTCAGATTTAAAGAACAACCCAGAGCAACAACGTTTAGAAGAGAAGTATAACGAGATTATCAGTCAGGTAACGGAGTTCAAGGGTATCGTTTCAACTTTGAAAGACTCTTTATCTCGCTTAAATCAACGATTTGAAGATACGGAGCAAAAACATGCTAGTAAGTCGAAGCAACTTGTAGAAGATGAAGAGTTGATTTCTAGTTTAAAACTTGCACTTGGAGACATTTTGCAAGGTGTTACTGCCTTTGAAGACTCTGTAGCTCGTCATTCTAAACTATCTGAGAGTGTATTGCAGGAAAACAATTTGCAGTTGGAGAAACGCAGTTTTGACTTATCTTCTTTACCAAACTCACCTAAGATTTCACATATTAAAGACTATCTCAAGGATTTACGTTGGTTGAATTTAAGAGATTTAGAGTCTGACACAAAAGAAACAGTGGTATCCAAATATGAAAACTTAGTTTCGGAACTTGCAAGTGAAGAAGACTCTAAGGAAAAATTGTTAGAGACTGCTAAGAATATCTTGAAATTGAACTTATTTAAACATGTTAAGTCTACTTACGAAGAAGTTTCCTCTGATTTAGCACAGTTGAAAGATAACATGGAAGAAGAGAACCCTTCATTGCAGAAGTTCTTTGTAGAATACGCTTTAGCGCCTAACCAAGAACCTAAGTTGTGTCTACTTTCTGATGATTTAGAGAGTAAAAACAACTTAATTGAAAGCATTAACTCAAGTGTCTTTAAAGAAATCGAAAACCACCTCGATTCTGATTTGGACACTTCAGTAATTTCAGAGTTAATCTTGCGTGAATTAGACCCTCGAAATTGGTTTGATTTAACATTTTATTCTCAACGTGGTTCTGAGCCTAAAACAGTTCTAACTGAGAAGAGTGGTTCATTCTCAACAGGTGAGAAGAAACGTTGCTTTATGACTATTCTGCTTTCGATTTTACAAGTGATTAACAAGCAAGCTAAACAGGATGCTCCTAAGATTGTCTGCTTCGACGAGGGGTTTAGTAACTTAGACCAAGTTCAAGCAACCGCTTTGCTAACAAAAGTCCACAATGTTAGTGATTTGTTTCTAGCTACTATACCAAAAGGTACAAGTATTAGTGCTGCAACTAACACTAAGCGTATTGAGATTATACCAATTTCAGCTTATGATGTTGGTGGTCGTATCGTTACTTCTTGTGGTTCAGTTGAGGAATATGAGGAATTTGAATAATGAGGAATTTAGCTGATTATTTACTAAGTAACTATTACTCTAAGATTTATCCTAAAGACTTAGGGTTGAAACGATTGAGTATACCTAAAGAATTTCAATCTTTTGTAGGAACTTCTGTTATTACTTACTTGAACTTAGCTAGAAAGATTGTAGGTACTCAGTCAAAGGAGACCTCATACTTAGTGGAGCAACTACATAAATTGGCTCTGAACAAACATGAGGTTCCAGATAAGAAGGAAACTGAAGTAACATTTCTTCCATGTGAGGGTTTGCTACTCAGTGAATACGCACTTCAGCACTTTGGTGACACGCACGCTTTAGACTTAGGAACGCCTTTAAGAGCGAAGCTAAACTCTTACTTGATGTCCAAATATTCGACTACCTCGTTAGAAGTGTTGGGTATTGAAACTAATTTAGTAAGTTCTACTGTTTGGTCTTATGGTGTTGTTGAAAGTTATGGTTATTGTGGAGTCAGCTTGTTAGATATTGAAGCAATTCGGTTAATAAGTAATTCAACCGTTTGGATATTTGAGAACGAAAATACTGCTCAAAGGATTTTAACAAGTGGTTTAGATTTTCCATTTATCATAGCTAGTGGTCGTCCTACAAGAGCTTTTCATAAGTTAGTTGAACGTCTAGTCTTTCAAGATGTAACTTTGTATTACCATGGAGATATGGACTTAGCAGGTCTTGATATGTTTGATAACTTACACAGACGGTATCCGTCTATATTCGCACCTTTTATGACTGTGCAAGAGTTTAAGAACTCTCACTCTGTTTCTGCACCAAAAGAGCAGTCTTATAAGTTAGAGGATTCGACTCTGTTTGAATTAGCTCATTTAATAAAGAGTACAAATAGAGTTGTTTATGAGGAACAGTTAGATTTAGCTAGATGTAAAGCTCTAATTACTTGACTTATTTATACATTTGTGGTATAATTAAACTATAGAATTTAAGAAAAGGAGACAGGATATGTCTAAGAAAAAGCACACCAACCGTAACAACAACCGTAACAACAACCGTAACAACAACCGTAACAACAATACAAATGAAAAACCTCTCTTCAACATTTTAACAGAGAGCAAAATTCAAAAGATGATGCAAGACCAATTAACTTTCACACATGGTTTAATGAAAGCCAAGAAACCAGTTTCCGGTATCCTCTCAGTCGCTTCGATTGAGGAAACAGTTGACGCTGAGTCTCACGGAGAAGCGGTACTTAGTTGCTCCACTCATTTATACTACTCAATTATGATGAACGCCATTGAAACGGTTCTTTCAGGTATGGATCAAGAAGGTTATTTAGCTCAGTTTGGTTTAAACCCACTTGAATTGGCTTCTGATATGGTTGAGAACTTAATTCTCACAATCAATTCAGCGTTAGGTATTGATTCTGAAGAAGGGGTTGATGATTTGAATCACTTGATTGAAGAACACCCAGAGATGTTGGACTTTATTGACAATCATTTCTCTTCTATTGTTTTTGTTTCGGATGATAGTGAGGACGATTAAATCTCACTCGGTATCCAATTTTCCGTTGACAAATCAATACTCTTGTGCTATACTAAATAAGAAGTAAGCAAAAGACTTCAACTCGGTCAAGGATACTTGGTGGTGCTTGTTAGACCGAAAAGAAAACGAACACACTATTAAACAATGTAAGAGAAGTCACGAAAGTGACTTCTCTTGTTGACTTTACCACTTGTTTGTGGTATAATTAAATAAACTTAAAATTAAAGGAGTTAGACATTTATGACAAAAACTAGTCCATCAATGGATTTGAAAGAACACTTACAGTTTTGGGAAGACCGAGGGGAAGAAACATTAGCTCCTATGTCTTTCGTATCTCTTGCAACTTTTGAGCAAGACGATAAGGTAGGTTTTAGTTCAATCCGTGAGTCTCACGTTCGTAGTGACTCAGTTTACGTTACCTTGGACACTATGGTAACTGCCATTACCCGTATCCTTGGAACTAAAGAAACTTTCGAAAAACTAGGTTTGAACGCAGATGACCTCGTTAAGAACACAGTTATGACTTACATCGGTCAAATTGTTGAGAAACTTCCAAAAGATGATGAAAGCATGCTTGCCTTGGTTGAAGATAATGAAGATGTCCGCAACTTACTTGACCTTCACTTTGCAAGCGCAGAGCGTTTGCTCGGTGGAAAAGACGAAGAAGAAGCGTAAGCCTATGAACAACACAGATTCAAACATTTTGGAAACCCAACTTTTAATTGGAAAAGGGGTCTTAGAAATTCTCTTAGATTTGGCAAGTGATAAGAACAAAGAAGGAGCAGTCCTACCCTTGGACATGAATGATATGAAATTTACCATTACAGTTGAAAAAGATTAGTTCTCTATTTTTCAAGAAGAAAGCAAGTTAAGTGCTTTCTTTTTATTTACCTAGCGGTATCCCCTATTTCGCAGTTCCAATCAAAAGATTGGAGCTTTTTCTTATTTTCTACTTTTATCACTTGCAAAACTCTAGTTTATTTGATATACTATATTTAACAAGATTTTGAGATTGAAGGAGAAGAAAGTTATGACGGCACAATATGTCAACGAATTACCAGAGAATGTACAAGTTTTATTAGCAATGCGCTCTGCCTTTCAAGTTTGGTTTGATAACTCTAGGTACTTACAAAGCATTAGCGCTGACGGTTTAAAACAAGACGGAGTAGAATGGTTCTGTACTTCAAATACCTTTAGTTACACCGTCTTAAGACAGTCAGGACGACCATTTGTGTCTTTGTATTTTACAGTCGCAGACAATGGTTTAGAGTTGAATTTGATGGTTCAAAACTACTCTCATGGTAAGTTAGTGGATACAAAAGCACTCGAAGGAGTTGCTTTCTCGGTAGAAGATTTTAAAGTCTTACTAGATGTTGTTCCTCAAACTGCGTATGTTTCTATTCTACGCTATTTACCTTTCTTCTTTACGTTGATTGGTTTAGAGTCACAGTTTCAGGGTTATCAACACCGCTTTGCGGTTCTCAACGGTTGGATTGGAGGTTAATTAGATGGTTCAATCAGAAGTAGAAGTAGTTAAATTAAATAGTTTATTTCAAAAGGTTCTATACCGTTGGTTGGAGGGTCGTAGATTTCCACAGTTCATCGTTAGAGTTAATTCTCCTTCTTATGATATTCATGCAAACAATTCCTCATTAGTTGTAACTACTTTTAGGGGGAATGGACACCTAAACCTAAGTATTTCACTTCGTTTGAATGGAAATTGTCCTCCTTATGATTTTTGGGTTAATAGTATTTCTGATTATGAGATTAAGTCAGGTGTGCGATTTTTCAATCGAGATAAGGTGCAGTTTGAGTTTTGGAGAGATAGTTTAGGTACAGACTCTTCTATGTGGTACCCTTACGTTTCAGAAATTGTTGCTCAGTTAAACGAGTCTCAACGTTTCGCACTAGAAATGACTTTAAGAGATGTTCTTACACAGTTGGATAGAGAAGTAGAGTTTAGAGAGGGTATTTCGCATGGCAACTAAACAACTTGAGCCGATTGACTTGTATCAAATACTAAAACTAGTCGTAAACACTTGGATTGACTTACTCCCTTTTCAAAACTTTGAGTTTAGTTCAGAGAGTTCTAGTTTTGCTTATACTATAAACTTTAAAGAGTTCACTTTAGTAACTTATCGAACTACCTGTTTACCAAGTACAACTCTTGCTATTACTAGACAATCCAAAGTAATCAATGGGGTATCCTCAGATTTAATTTTCTCCGCTGCATTTCGTTCTTATCGTAATGGTAAGGTAGAGTTTGAGTTTAAAGAGTCTTTACTTAAAGAGTACAACTCTGAATGGCATGAATTTGTTCGACAGTTTTACTATCCAATCAGTAACTCACAACGGTTAAGTTTCTATGAATCTTTATTTGAGTTACAACTGATTTTACAAGATGAATTAAATCGTTTGAACAAAGAATTTAATCAAGTTGTACATTGGACAGATTTTAATGGAGGTCTAAAATGATTGATTTGAAACCCTATACAAAAGAACAACGTTTTGCATTAGTAGCAACTGCTTTGGTTGATACATGGGAGAAACTTAGACGAGAACTAAACGGACCAGCTACGGCTGAATTTGATAACAACAAAGTGATAGTAAACATTGATAACCATGGTTGCTTTGTAAATGTACTAAGACAAAATTATTTGACATGGTTCACGTTTAGTTTTACATTTAACAAAGACCGTAAACTCAGCTTTGCAGTGACTCCTTACGTTAGAAATAACCCTCAGTTTGAAAATGTAACACGCGGTATCTTCAATGCGCATAGCGATTTCGAGCATTTAGCAGCAGAACTTCCTTCAGAATATTTAGCTCCCTTTGTGAGTGGTATTCTTGACATTTTCAATGCTGATAATACATGGTCTCAAAACTTTAATCATTTCTTATCTACTTCAGTTCAGTATATGCCTACTGCTAAACAGTTAGCAAAGCGAAAACACGCAACAAAGGTAGATGTAAGAAAAGAACTAAGAACTACATTCCTTCGCATTTCTGATTTTTATAAGACTCTCTTATTACATTCTATGTTGGATGAACAAAGTTATGCAGAAACAACCCCAACTTCCTTATTGACTGTCAACAAAGCAGGTCTTTCTTATTCTGTCTTAATTGATAATAAAGCTTACTTTACGTTTACGATTGTACCAACAGATGAGCGAGATCACTATCTTTACAGACTTTCAAATCAAAATGGGAATTTAGATTCATTTACTGAAGTAGGTTTGTTCTATGAGGACGCAGACCGTCTTTCAGGTTTAATTTCATGTGAGTATGTGTTAGGGTTCGTTACTGAGTTTGAGTCCTTGATTACAAAAGTAGGTCTTTGGTCTGCATACGCAAGCCTTGGTTATGTAAAATAAGGAAGGGGTATCCTATGTCCGGTTTTAACTCTTTAAGTTCGAAAGAGCAATTTGCTTTAATCTTAATGGCTTCTGCTGCACTTTACAAACGTCTTTATGATTATGGTAATTTGAACGAACCGTTAAATGTTAGTTCTTCTAATGTGCAACTTCGGTTAGATAATCAATCCTTTAACCTTGATATTTGTCGTAGAAATAGCGATTTGCTTTATAGCAATTTCCTAGTAACTTCTAAGTTTGCAGAAGGTAATGATTTATATATTTCTATGGAATATTATCGAAGAGGTTCAACTTTGAGATTGTTTGAAACTACGTTTAATAAGGTTGATGTTACAACTTATTTAGCTTTTGTTAAAGACTTCCAAGAAGACACACTTCCCAAGACCATTAAAGCAGTATACTCTTGCTTTGAGCAACTTGGTTACTATCCTGACTTCTCGTATTATTTAGGTGTAGCTTATGAGTTGTACGAATTAAAACGATAATTTATTTGATATGATTGGTTCTTACTGTTTTATTTGATTTGAAGAATTAAGAAATAGAAAGAGGTGTGACATTTTATGTTCCAAACACTAGACAACAGAACGCAACTAGCGATTGCCATTATGGCAACAGAGAAAGTCTACGCTAATTGGGTAGAGAACTACACAGTTTCTCAACCTTTCAAACGAGATGTAAACGATAAGTTTAATCTCTATATACGACCAGATGAATTGACTTTCCACTTATGGAGAAAGGGGGGGTGATTGCGCCTTTGCAAGTATTCTCATGCAACACCAACCACAAGGTCATTGCTTCATTTCCGTAGAGAACTACTTTAGGGGTATCGCTAGAGATACGCTCAATTTAAACAACTCTCACGCTACCTTTGATGATTATTTACGTTTAGCAAACAACTTCCCAGAGCAAGCAGTAGACTTAATGGTTCAAGGTTTGTTCAAAGGTTTTGAAACAGTTGGTTTGCTTAATGAGTTCTCCTATTATGTTGGAGTTGCAACTAATTTGTTGGATTTGAAAAACTAGATTACATAAGGAGCTACGCTCCTTTTCTTTTTAGCGGTATCCCCAAATTCCCTTGATTTCCCTTGCTTTCATTTGACAAACTTTAATAGTTTTGGTATAATAAAGAAAATCAAAGAAAAAGGAAAAGGAAACTTAATTTATGGAATATTGGAATAAACTTCTACCAACTCAACGAACTATGCTTATTCTAAAGGCTTTAGTAAATACTTGGAAAGACTTGGGTTCTGACTTACCTACAAAATTCACGTTTGAAGATGTAATGGTAACTGCTGATGAGAGAGGTTCCTACTTAACTGCGTATCGTTCGTCAGGTTCGCTTTATTTCACATTGAGTTTCACTCGTATAAACTCAGAAGATATTGAGGTGGTTGTAACTCCTTATCGCTATTCGAAACCAGTTTTTGATGAAATGGTTGCAGTCGCTTTGATTGAGGATTGGTCTATGGAGCTTTTGGTTTCTCAACTACATAAAAACTATGTAGAAGCACTGTCCAAACTTACACCTAGTTTAGTTTCAGATAGACCTTGGTCTACTCAATTTGGGTATCATTTGGAAAATTTAGTTTCCGAATTTAGCAAAACTAGTTCAGTACAAGCAAAAGACTCACGAGTTATTAAGGATTTACCTCAAGAATTTGCTTACATGTTTTCTCGTTTAGATTACCTGTATGAGAAAGGTTTACGATCTTCTCGTTGGACAGATAGTAAATCGAATATTTCTGAAAGAGATAAATCTAAGTTGATTATTTCTGAGAACTATTTGAGCTTTGAAATTGAGTTTGGTGCTGAGGGTAGTTACCTCTTCCAAATCAAGCCTATTACAGAACACAAGCGCATGACTCTTGACTTTGAACTTTCAACTGACTTTGGTTACTTAGTTGAGTTCACAGGTCATGACTTAGATTTTAAACTTGCAGAATATTTAGCAAGTAAAGTACCAGAAGAACAACAGTTGCAGTTTTTAAGTGAAGTTGAAGAGTGTTTACTTTCTTTAAACTTGTGGTCTGATTACTTTATTCCGATGGAATACATTTACAGTTGAGGTTTTATTAAATGATTGAGTTTGAATATAAGGGTTTTTGGATTGAAAGCACACATTTCAATCAAGCAGAAAACGGACATCCCGAAGAAGGGTTTACCTATACAAGTTATGTATATTGGTCAAAGGCAGAGCGTGATGCTTTAGAAGACCCTATCGAAGCTTTGATTGAGGTTTATTTCAATCCTACAGAACTTGTTTTAGAAGTTCCTCACGCTATTGATAAGTTCATGCGCAAAAACAAGATTAAACGTTAACTAGGAGGTTTTTATGTTCTACAGTCCTGACATTGAAGAAATAAACTTAGCTGACATAGATTCAGACACGAAACGCAAATACTTTGAGGAACTTGATTCAAAACCCTTCATCAGCAAAGATGATTTCAAAGCTTACGTTCAAACTGTTTTGAACCAACAACCTCAATACTTAAATGTTTTTCAAGCTATTGGAAAATGCAAGTACAACTTACGTTCTGAGTCGATTTCCCTTTCTATTCTGAAAACGCAAACTTTTGAGTGGAACGCCCAACAAGTTGAGATTTCGGTATCCTTGCTTTCAGCACCAGAGTTGAGAAATAGGTTTGCTTGCTTAGACTTTTATGTTAAAGTTGGTAGAGAAACCTCACAGTTTTATATTAGGTTTAACTATCACGAAGCAAAAACTCAGATTTATTCAGCTTTTGGTATGAATAAATCTGATAGAACTACACGATTCTTGTATACTTCCTGTGACATCACTAAGTTAAATTCGACTTTAACTTCTGATTTGCTTGATTTAATCTTTCAGAAGGCTTTATTGAAGTAATTGAATTAAAACTACGACTTAATCTCGTAGTTTTCTTTTCTCCCAACTGTGGTATTCGACTTGCAAAATCTCGCTTTTTGTGTTATAATGTTCTTTACTGAACAGGACAAGTTCAACAGTTTAGAAAACGATTAGAAAGAAAAATAAGATGAATAACTTAGATATGTCAAAAATCGTCTGGGTGGTTGACTTCAACCATTTAGTTCATAAATATTTCCAAGGAATGCGCGCCAAAGGTGTGACTCTCTCAGCAGAGGTTGAGGTTGAAAGAGTAGACTCCATGGGTTCGATATATACTGAAACGGTTATAGTCGATACTACGGTATTGTCTGCAATGTTGAAGTTCTTTGCGAACAGACTCTCAGGAGCAGGATATAACCCTATGGTGGTTTGTGCTGACTCGAAGATTTGGTCTCGCAAAGAGTATATGAAAGACCTTATGAAACGCGAAGGTAAAGGTGGAACGTATAAGTCAGGTCGTCCGAAGTTAGCACCAGATTGGTGGAACTCTGCAGAGTTGTGCTTGCGACTCCTTAAAAAGATTGGAGTCTGTGTTTTGAAGAAAGACAACTACGAAGCAGATGATTTGATTGCAGAAGCAGTAAGGGTTGCTAAAATTCAATACCCAAACAATCCTATCTGTGTCTTGACTGGAGACTTAGATATGGTTCCTTTGGTGGATGACCAAGTGTCTGTCTACATGTACCCAGCAACTCAAACCTTCGCTGAACTAGGGTATCCGGAGTTGAACAACTACGAGCAAATCACTCCTCGCACTTATAAGCGCATGTTAGAGCGTAAGTCTTCTGTTAAGAAACTAGGTGGTTTTGCTGAATATAATACTTTGTTAGCAACTAAGATTATCCGAGGAGATAGCTCTGATACGATTCCTTGTATGAAAGGGTTCTATAGAAAACCAAAACGCTTGGTAGACCTATTGCAAAAAGTCGCAGAAGAAGAGGACTTCAAAGAGTTCCGCTATGAACCTTGTGAGGTCTTCTATGAGTACAAACCAACTGGCAAGCGGTATCCGATTTTGCCTTACAAGCGCCAAATGGATAAATACACATTACCTAATTTAGCAGAAGTACCTTTTTCAACTGAGGATTTGTCTCCTTTGTTCATTGCAAAAGATTGGTTTGTAAAGATTGAAGAACCAACTGAACAAGTTGAGCGAATGGTTTCAGTTTTGATGAAACATGGTTTGACTGAGGAAGAGGGAGAACAATTTAAGGATAGATATAGAGCTATGAATTTAAACGGAGCTTTCTTGGTCATGCGTGAACCAAAACTCCGAAGAAAACCGTATCGTCTCTTGGAACCTTTAGAATATGGCGCTGATTATGTTATTCCACCTTTGGACTTAGCTTTACTAACGGTTGAAGCTCTTAAGTTCCAAATTCATATTTAGAGAGAGGTTGATTGATGAAATATACGTTGATTTTCTCTCCTATGGAGGGTGAAGAGAAAGGTTTTGACTTTACGGTGGTAGATCAAGTGTCCTTTGGTACTTATAATCGACTACAAGAGAAGGGGTTTCCCATTGATGAATTGAAGGAAAACACAATCTTGGTAGCGGTGTATCCCAATGTCGGTAGTCGGTTTGATGGGGTTCGCGGCATGTTCACAAAGGAGTTAAGCTAAACGATGGTTCATTTAAAAGTATTCGAGGCCTTTGCAGGAGTAGGAAGTCAACACATGGCTTTACGAAACTTAGGTGTTGATTATGAAGTTGTAGGGGTGTCTGAGATAGACAAATTCGCCCATCAGGCTTATGAAGCCATTCATGGGGAAACTCCTAACTTTGGAGATATTTCAAAACTCCAACCAGAGGACTTACCAGACTTCGACTTGTTTACTTACTCTTTTCCTTGTTTTACGGAAGACTCTTTAGTTTTTGTGAAAGAAAAGGGTTATGTACCAATTAAAAGTGTGGTTGTAGGAGACTTGGTTTTAACTCACACAGGGGAGTACAAAGAGGTAACGGCTCATTACAATCAAGGTTTGAAATCGTTGTTCTCGGTAAGTTCTGAACTTACAAGAGAGATTTCAACTACGGAAAACCACCCTTTCTATGTTCGTAGTAGAACAGAGGATGGTTTAAATTCTCCGCAATGGAAAGAAGCACATGAGCTAACGACCTCAGATTATTTAGGTTTCCCAATCAACACTGAGTCTCAACTACCACAAGGGTATCCCTCATTGGAACTTAAGTTCCAAGAACTAAACTTTTGGAAATTGATTGGTGTTCTAGTTGCTTTCCCTTTTACTTTGAAGGGTGAAGAAGTTATTCTCAAAGTAGATAACAAGCACTTTGGTTTATTAAGTATTCTAACTGCCGATTTGTTTGATGCTTCTTACAGAGATTTAAGCACTTCACAAGTTGAGTTCCGTATCCGAGATTGCGCTCTTGTAAATTATCTGCGTGAGAGCGGTCTAAAACACCGTAAATTGCGTTTTCAAGCTCAGTGGATAGAGTTACCACTCCCACAACTTCGAGCGCTTCTATGGGGATTTCAAAGCGTCTTAGGACAAACGATTGAGTTTACCTCTGCTTTGTTTATCACAGGTAAAGAACTCTTTTATGGGTTGAGTCAATTAGTTCTAAAAGCTAATAGAGTTCCCTTTAAAGTGATTGAGTCTGAGAACAACCATTATACGATTACTTTTAGTGAGTTGGGAACTCAGTCCGACTCTATGATTTTCGAGGATAACTATGTTTGGGTCTCCGTAGAGTCAGCTAGTTACACTCCTTACAAATCAAACGTTTATGACATTAGCGTAAAGGATAATCACTCCTTTACTGTTCAAAACTGTATTGTTCACAACTGTACGGACTTAAGTTCTGCAGGAAAACAACGTGGTTTTGAGAAAGGTTCAGGAACATCCTCTTCTCTTCTATGGGAGTGTCAGCGCTTGATTGAAGGTAAGAGACCAAAAGCTTTGTTATTAGAGAATGTAAAAGCTTTAAATAGTGCGAAGTTTCGAGACGGTTTCCATTCTTGGCTTTCATTTTTGAGAGGTTTAGGTTATACTAATTACTACGGTGTCCTTAATGCAAAAGACTTTGGACTTCCTCAGAACAGAGAGCGTATTTTTGTAGTTTCTATTTTAGGAAAACATAAACCGTATCGTTTTCCAAATGGGTTCGATGATGGTTCTACTATGTCTTCTTTACTCGGTAGTGAGTTAGATACGAAGAAGTGGCATAAGCAGTACAACATTGACCGTTTCACTTATGAATTAAGAGATAAGGGTATCGTGCATTACCTTGGTCGCTTCAATGTACCGGTTGACTACAAGATAGACAAATTAAAAGAGCAAGGTTTGGAAGATATAGACCCTTCAACCATTAAAGAGTCTATTGGTATGCGAACGCAGTGCCTTTTTCCAACAGGAAAAGCAAGTTGCATGTTAGCTTCGGACTATAAGTACCCTAAAACAGTTGTAGAGGGTATTGGTTGTGAGGTTTCGTCTAAGTTGTACCCCTCAGATGCAAGTGATCCTCTAGCTCGTCCATTTGTGGAATATGAGAGGGGTTTGACATCTACAAGGGAAGAACTAGCAAAAGACCCAAGCGTTTTGTGGTTGTCTGAGAAGACTGCAAACAAACCTCAAGGTTTGTTCAACTTAGCTTTGATGTTGTCTGATTATCAGACAGAAGAACAGAAACCTTTGAGTGGTTTCTATTCTATGCGGTATCTCACACCGGGCGAATGCTGGAAATTTATGGGCTTTTCTTATGAGGATTACCAAAAAGCAAAAGCAATCGGTTTGTCCGACTTGCAATTATACAAACAAGCAGGAAACTCGATTGCAGTTCCTTGTTTAGAATCATTATTTAAAAGAATTTATGAGTCTTTGGAAGACTAAAAGAAAATGAAGTTAAGTAAAGTGAGGTGTTGAAGTGACTGGTTTAACTGAGTTTAAAGACTTAGCAAACGGCAAGTTAAGTGTAGAAGAATTTAAGTCTAAGAAGGAGCAGTTCAATCGCCACTCTTTACTAGAGACTTTTGATTATTTAGCTGAGTATAAATTACTTTGGAAAGTTGTAGACCGTGATTCTAAAGGTGCAGAAACTTCCTTGGTGGATTTACTTTTTGAGGTGGTTTATCCAGAGGTAGCAGATGGTATTGTCTTACCTGTAGGTTTTCAGCAATCTATGTCTATTTTTAGGAACTCAACTGTTTCTTGCGGTAAGGATGATGAGTGTGTCCGTATGGTTTATATGTCTTTGTTAGACTATGTAGAGCTTTATTTTGGTACAGGTTATAGAAATGCTACGAAAATTAAGCAGTACCAAAAGAAACAAGCTTTGGTAGAGGGTCATGAAGCCGTAGCGAATTTAAGAGTAGGGGAAGTTGTTGGGTTTCCACAAGTCTTACCTGAAGTTACCCCTCTTCCAAACGTAGATGAAAAAGAAAGTGAAAGTAATTAGATGAGTCAACAACAAGAAAAGAAATTCACATCTAAAAAGAAAGATGAGATAATGAAAAACCTTATGCTTTTTAACCAAAAGATTTTGCAAGATAAGAAGAATATAGAAGGGGTTATTGAGTTGTCACTTCATAGAGGTTACAAAGATAGAATTTTAGGTTCTTCTTACCTTGCAGTACCAAGGGAACACACCTATCAAGCCTTCGAACTCCTATTAACACAAGGAGTTGGTTTATTCGATGCAGACGGTTCTCTATCTGCATTAGGTGTCTCGAAAGAGGATATCGCAATGGAATTGTTCTTCAATTTCATGCGTATTATAACTGAGAAAACTCTAAAGAGTGAGCAGTTTCTTAACTTGGAGAGGACAGAACAAGACAAACCACAAGTCCGAGACTTTGTGCAGAACCACATACAAGCTCTAATCTCTTACGGTATCATCAATCCGGATGAAGATTTAGACTCTGAAATTGAATAACAAAAAGACCACAAATGGATATTTTTCTTGAGTGGTCTTTTTGTTTTCTTTGAGGTTTAATACTTTTATGGTTAAAACTATTTTATCTAGTGAACTTGTTTATACTTTATTTTGAAAATTTATGAAAATGGCATATAAATTTAAGGTTAGTTAAAATCTTATACTTCGAGGGTTTTCACAACTTGTCAAGTATTTTCTTTCTCTTTCAATGTAAATTTAAGAAAAGGTTTGCAAAAAGTAGGTTATTTTGATATATTTATTTTGTAGTAGTTTGAGGGTTTAGGTCAATACTAAACGTCTGAGTTTATTATTAACTGTGAAATTCTAAATAAAAAATAAGGAGGTTCTAACAAATGAAACTGACTCGCAAAGTAGTTCTTAAACCAAATAAAGCTATGCAACAAGTTTTAGATTCTCTTTGTGACTACAGAAGGTACTGTTGGAACGAAGCACTTGATTTGTGGAATACGTTATATGAACAACGTTTGATAGGTTTAACTGATGAAGAACGTTCTATGATTCAAGAATTGGTTAAATCAAAGCAACCTCTTACAGAAGAGTTACAGGAGTTAAATGTTTTATACCCTTCACCAAGTCAATATACAGTTAGAGACCTCTTAGTTTCTCAAAAAGAGGATTGGCAATACTTACTCTCTTCAAGGGTTTTACAACTTGCAGTCAAAGATTTAGCTGATGTTTGGTCTCGGTTTTATGAGAACTCTAAAGAATTTGGTAAACCAGCATACAGAAGTCGAAAAACACCGAAGCAGGGTTTTAAAACAGATAGCAGTCGTATAGTAAATGGGAAATTAGTTTTAGATAAACCTCAACCCTACAAAGGAGAGTGGTATCCTATCTCATTTCAAGGTGCTAAGTTACCAGATGGTAAAATTTCTCTATGCTCTATAACTCGTATAAATGGTAAATATTACGCATCTTTAATGGTTGAAGTTGAAACTCCTAATCTAATTAAAACAGGTAAAATCAACGCAGTTGACTTAAATGTAGACCATTTTGAAACATTAGAAGGTCGCTTTAATTTACAATCTAAAGTTTTAAATAAACTCTATAATAGAGTTAAGTATTACCAAAGAGTGTTAGCACGTAAGCGTTTAGAAAATTCCGATTACAAAAACTCAAAAGGGTATCAAGCAACGAGAGCCAAGTTGCAAGCTACTTATGATCGTATTCGGAACATTCAAGATGACTTACTACATAAATTCACAACCTCACTTTTTGTCAACTACGACACTGTGGTTATTGAAGATTTAGATGTCAAAAAGATGCAGATGAGAAAGCAAGCAAAGAACTTGCATCGTTCTTTATTTGGTCGTTTTCGACAGTATATGGAGTATAAAGCTATTAAGTTTGATAAAAAGCTTATTGTAGCTGATAGATTTTACCCTTCAACCCAACGTTGTTCTTCTTGTGGTTTTGTAAAAACAGGAGAAGATAAGATAACTCTTGAGGGGAATAAGAAACACGGAACTAAACATAATGAGTATGTTTGTTATGAGTGTGGATTTACTGCTGATAGAGATTACAATGCAGTTTTAAATTTATTAGCTTTAGCTTAAGATATAAAATAAAATTGGAGGTTGGCTCGACCTCTGAGGATTTCATCCTCTAGATGCGTTAAGAGGTTGTCTCTGTCGTTACCCACAAGTTGGATACGGGAATGCAACTGTTGACGGACGTGAGAAAGACTTTAGATGTGAAAAGAGTGTTAGATAAATCTATCTATGTCTAGCATTATCTAGGTTTTTCGGAGCAGCGAAGAAAGTTACACAGTTTAGTTTAGACAGATTAGGAGATTAGAATTATGACAAGGATGTAGAGACATGAAAAAAATCTCTTAAAAATATTTTAATGTCGGGTGCTGCTACGAGTGTGGTTGTCGGAGGTACTTATATTGCGGTTACTTCTCAACCTACTGCACCACAGACAAACGGTAGCACAACAGAAAGTACAAGCAAACCAACACCGAAGGTAAAAGAAGGTTCAAGCATTTCTTCGGTATCCTCATCTTCTGAGAGTTCTTCTACGAAAGAAGAGGTTAAATCAACCCCCTCAGAAAAGAAAGATGAGAACGTAGGTCAACCAAAAGAGGACGCTAGTTCAACTTCAACCGTTCCAAGTATTCAAGAAAAGCAAGAGCAGGAGACGGTAAAAGAAGAGCCTAAAGCTGAAAAGGTAGAAACTGTAAGTGACAAGGTTGAAGAAACGCCTAGAACACTTAACCCTACAACTACAGTTAGACGAGTGAGTGAACCTGTTGAAAAAGCTGATTTTTCTAAGTTGAACCAAACTAAGAAAGTAACAGTTTCGGTTCCTCAAAAAGAAACACCAAAAACACCAACTGCGGTATCCTCAGAAACTCCACGTGTCCAAACTGCACCACAGAACCAACCTACAGAAGTAGTAGAACAACCTAAAGTAGTGGAGCGACCTAAAGTAGTGGAACAACCAAAGGTAGTTGAGCAACTAAGAGTAGTAGAACAACCAACTGCTTCAACAGTAGTCGAAACACCAAAACCCACTCAACCAAGTGTAGTTGAACCTCCTAGAGTAGTGGAACAACCTACAACACCTACAGTTGTAGAAACTCCACCTGTAGTAGAGCAACCCCCAGTAGTTGAAACTCCTAGAGTGGTAGAAACACCTCAACCACAAGCTCCACAACAACCGAAATTTGCAGCAAAAGAGCTACCAAACACAGGCACTTCTGAGTCTGACAAATTGGTTACTTTGAGTGGGGTTGGTCTTCTTGGCTTGTTAGGTTTAGGATTTAAGAAGCGTAAAGAAGAAGAGTAACTTAACTGATGAAAATTAGAGAAAATACCCAAGCGGTATCCTCTCTTTTTCGTGTCTGAGACTCCCCAATTTGCCCCAGTTTCGATTTTAAAGTCGAGGTGGTCTATTTATATCTCCTAAAATAAAAATGAGTTAGAAAGCAAATGAGAGTCTTTTAAGTGTACTTACCTCTAACCCCTTTAATATCAGCTACTTTAGACTCTGCCAAGTTCAACTTCCACTATTTTAACTGTTTCTGTTACTTGTCAAATTCTTTTAAATTTCTCATGTGAAATTCTTGCAATTTTCTAAAATTTGTAGTAAACTATTATCAATAAGATTTCAAGTAAACACAAGGAGAATTAAGCAGTTGGCGAAGAAGAAACCTAGGAAAAAATCCACAAAAAGTAGTAAGAAAAAGTCCTCTAAATTTCTACGAAATGTTGCGCTTTTAAGTCTTGTAGGGGTATCATTCTTAGGGGGAGCGCTTTATGTGTTAACCACACCTGATGCGAAAGCAGAAGAAGCGGTGCATTTAACTGACACAACAAATGACTTTATTAACCGAATTGGTGGTGTGTCACAAGACTTAGCAAGTCAATACGATTTGTTTCCTTCTGTCATGGTTGCACAAGCGATTTTAGAGTCTCGCTCTGGAACCTCTGGACTTTCTGATTCTCCTTACTACAACTTATTTGGAGTGAAAGGTTCTTACAATGGTGCGAGTGCAGTGTTTCAGACTTGGGAGGATGATGGTAAAGGCAACACTTACACGCTAAACGATACTTTTCGTCAATACCCTTCTTGGAGAGCGTCTTTAGAAGACTACGCTCAACTGTTACAACTTCCTATATACCAAGGGGCACATCGTTCGATAGCAGGGTCTTATGATGTTGCAACTGCGCATTTAACAGGTCGTTACGCAACTGATACAAACTACGCAACGAAGTTAAATAATTTGATTGCGACCTACAATTTAACACGTTTTGATGGTGGTTCTGCGGTATCCTCAACTTCCTCAGAAGTTTCAAGTGGTGGTTCTGTGTGGAACCCACACCGTAGGTCATTCACAAGTCAAGCGATTTTAGACCAAGATAACGCTTGGTTGTCTTATGTGAAAGGTGAGTAGTATGTTAGCAGATAAAGAATTTTGCCATTTAAGGTTAGGTTTAGATACACTCATTCAAGACTTTTTAAGTAGTAAAGTGTTAAATAAACCCTTACCTAAGATGAAGTTAACAAATGAGGGTAAAATTATTGGTTCTATTTATAATGATGTTATGAGACATAATCCAAATCTCCATTTACGGTTCTACAATAGGAGTAAAAGGATGGTCTTTCAGTTAATTGTTACAAATTATTTAGATGTGTTAACCGCCCCAACTGAGCCTTATATTGTGTTTGTAGAAACTAATCATTTTGATTCAAAAGGTGAACATACAGAAGTCAACCACTTTGAAGTATCACCTAATGGTAGACTTGAAGATTTAGTAGGTTTGTTAGAGTTTATGAAATACGATTACTTGAGTAAGTCGCTTTTGCGGTATCTCTATGAGTTGTACCCAAGTTTGAAAGATATGTAATAAAATTATGAGTAAATTAATTGTTAGTCAAAAAGAATTGTCTGAACGTATGGTTTATCTTTTTAGGTGGTTAGAGATTACATCTACTGAGTTCGATTATTTTACTGAGAGGTTTGATTTCGATAAAGACTATACTTATGAGTTTACTGCATTTGGTAGAAAACTTGAGTTGAAGGTATATAAAACTTCTACAGGTTTACCCTTATATAGTTTGTTTTTAAGTAAAGAGTTAGATAGCTCAGAGTTGAAATTAGAATTACAAAATTTTAAATATGGAAAATCAGTGGGTAGTTCTAAGGTATTTGTTCAAGATATTTCTAAAAGTTCTTTTGGAAGTTTAGAGATTTTATCTGTTGTAACAGATATTAGAAGTTATGAAGCAGTTCAAGTCTTTTTAAAAGGTTTGCAACAGTCTAATTTTTAAAGATTTATATTGTGAGGTAATTATGACAAAAGATTTAGACAAACAACTAGCAGGTAAGTTATTAGATTTACTGAATCAGTTTGAATACTTCCCAGACACAAAGAAAGATATACATTTTATGTCAAATTCTACTTGGGATTTTGGTTATTCGAAATTAACCACAGAAAACTATACTTATATGCGCTTTTACTTAACAAACCTTAGTACAGGTTATGTAGTTTGTGAATTGTTTATTATTCGTGAGTTTGATGAAAAACGTGGTTTATTTACGTTTTCACTTAAATGTACTAAATGTTCTAAAGGGTTTGTTCAAAAGGTTTCAATCTTGGAGAGCTTGGCAGATGTAAGACTTTTAGAAGTAGCTGAGTTCTTGTCAGACTGTTTAACTGAACCTCAAATGCAAGCTTTGTTTAAAGGTTTGGATAATTTTGTTTAGGGGGGGTAGGTTTTGGTTAAAAGACAAACAAAAGAAGAAAAACTAGCTAGAATAGCTGACAAATTACTACGGTTGTATTTTCAACTTTCTCTAAGTTTTCAACAGAGAAAACCTTTTGAAATTCCATTCCAGTTAAAAGAGCATGAAAATTATAAAGGTCTGATAGAGTTCAGTAGAATTGATAATTCAATAACTTTCGGTATCACTTTTTTGACCTCAAATGATGCGCCACTGCATCGTTTTGAAGTTATTCATGTTATGGGAACTGTTGAGAATCCTTTTAGCTATTGTGCTTTTACAAGCTTACCTTATAAAAGAGGTCAAGCTTTAGATAATTTGAAAGTAGGTTTCACGAACCAAGTTCCGTTTGAAGCTTACATTCGTCAAATGGTTGTAACAAGTTGTAAGAGAGACAATTTATTAACTCCAATAGTTGCTTGCTTGGAAAGAGCATTTGGTTTGATAGAATACAATAAGATGTTTAGTGATTGAGAGGTGTTTGAGTTGACAGTTTTAACAAAAGACCAAAAGGATTTGGTTTTGCTAATCAGACAAGTGGGTTATGAATTAAGTCCTCAAACGTGTACTGATATACATGGTTCAGTTGGGTTTTCGGTATCAGGTGGTTTCCGAGTTTATTATGATTTATCTCGTTCAAGTGGGAAAATTTCATTACATGTAACGTTGATTTCTCAAACAACTCAATTACCTGTTAGGAAGTTGATTATTGGATTGAGTTACAACCTACGTCCAACCTTTGAGTATAGCACTATTCCATTTACTAGATGCGGAGAATATGACCATGAAAATTCTTATGTGCAATTTCTTAAGTCTGATTTATTTGAGGAAGAGATAGTTAATCTTGTAGAATCTATGCCAAAATCACACGCGAAGGCTTTCAAAATAGCTTTAAATAAAATTCCGTTATATAACCCTTAAAGGAAGGTGGTATCCAACTAATGCGCAAACTAACATGGACAACAGAAGAAAAGCAAGAGTATTTAGCAAAAACGCTTAAACGTTATTATGAATCTTTAGATTCAATTTCTAACTTTGGCTTTGTGGGAACTTACACTACACAAATCAACTGTAATTCTAAATATGAGTTGGGTGTGATTTTTACTGCAACTGATTGTGGGTCTTATCTTTCTTATGATTTAGGTTTAACTCTATACAAGAAAGATAATAAGGTTGCACAACACTCTTTTAGATTAGCTTTAGATAATCCTAAAGTCTTCAGTCAAGGTCAGATTTATATTGGTTATAGTACACCTTGTTTTAGAGGGAAATTGAAAGCAGATCAATCTGCAGGGTTTACACGTTCTACTTTAGAATTAACTGAGTTAAGAAGACTAGTAATTGAGGGTATCCACAAAGATGAGTTGCTTTCTGCTTATTTTGATGTGATGCCTAAGTTGACGGATTTTGTAAACTCGGTTCACATTAAAGCAGAGTACTCACACTTAAAAGTTGTAGGTTTAGAAGATGATTAAAAATCCACGTGAAGAAATAAATTTACAGTTAGCAAGTCAACTGCTAGACTTTTCAGACTTAATAAAATAGTCTGCAGACTCTTTAGTTATTTCAAACCTTTGTGCGTTTATGGTTTCTGAGACACATTCATTTGAACTATCTAAGTTACTAGAACCTCATTGTTTTACTACTTACGAAATGGACTTGGTGGATGAAGGAAAACAGACTCCTACTTACTTGATACGTTTAACCTTTGGTTTAGATTTTGTAGAGATTGAGCTTAGACGGTACACGAAAAGTGAATGTGTCTTTGTAGAGCTTTACACTGCTCGAGGTGGTATCGTAGCTCCAAGTCTAACTACGTTAAAAGCGTTAGTGAGTAATATTCACACTACCTCTGCGGTATCTCTTTTCTCTGAGGGTTTGCGCCAACTTGGGTTTGAAGGGTAGGTTAAACGGTATTATGACTATAGTAAACAGACGAGAGCTAGTAAGTCGTGTTTGTTCTCAGTTTGGTTTCTTAATTTCAAATATGGGAAATTCTGAGGTAATTACCTCAATTAAAACCACACCTAGCAAAGAATATGGTGCTTATAGTTTAGGTCTTGCTTTAAACGGTGATTCGGTTTCTTTAACTCTAAAAACTAAGAGAACCAAACGTTCAGTGTATTCTGCTTTTCTAAAATATGGCTATATACATAGTTTAGGTAAATTTGGTTGGTACCTTCAGAGTTGTCCTTATAAAAATGGCAAGAAAGATCGATTTTTAGAGGTTAGTCTGTATGTGGATGAATTAGACAATAGTTGCTTTGAGTTGCTAACACAGGTTTTGACTACAGATAAACATTTGAAAGCTCTTAGTAAGATGCTTGATTTATGGGTTTTAGATATACAAAAGGTTTTAGAGAGTGAGTAAGTTACTAAAAACTAATTTAAGTACGTTAATCGTTGAGATTAAAGAACGTTATAAAGAAAGAGAGTAGAGTTGATGAATTTAACAGACAAAGAAGTACAAAGATTTAGAGCAGCAGTTAATCATATACTAGAGGAAGTACCTAAGTTTGTTATCCTTGAGGATAAAGAACTTCCTTTGAACAATAGGAAATATACTTACTCTTACAATCAGTACCCTAATGAGCTTTATGTAACCGTATATTGTAAAGGTGTACCAGCTTATTATTTCTCAGTAGAGGAGTCTGGAGATAGGTATAAGTTGTCAGGTTGGTCATACTACAATGAAAATCCAATGCTTGAGCAGTTATTTACGTTTTATGTAGGTAAAGGGTATCCGCAGATAAGCGACTCGGATTTAGTTGCTATTCTCAAGTCTATCTCTTCTAAAGAGCGTTTTGTAAACTTATATACAGTTTTGCTTTTAATTGAGCAAACTAATTACTTCCTTGAGTGGGAAAAATCGGAAAATTGAGGTTTTGTATGGATTCAAAAGATGGTTTATTAGTGTTATCAAATGGAACTACTTTTCCGTACAACCCTTATATTTTCAATAGAGACTCAGTTATTGCTTATTCCATACAAAGAGGTGAGTGGACTCTAACAGAGGAACTTCTCTTGCGTTTGGTTCCTTTCCTAAATGTAACTGAGGTTAATTTCGTAGGGAAAAGCCAAATAGTTGTTAAAACTGTAGAGAATTTTTATGTTGAGATTAAGTTCACAGAGAAAAAGATTACCTCTGTTCGAGTTATTCAGTTTTTCAAGTGTAAAACACAAGGTTTTGAACTAGCTCCCTATAAAACTATGCGAGGGTATCTGCTCTGTGATGAACTTCCAATTTCAGTTGAAGAGACAGTTTCTATCCCTTTATCACAACAGTTTGAAGCGGAGTTAGGTGCTTTAATTTCTGTTATGTTAACAAAGTTTTACGGTTTTAAGTTTAATATGATTTTAGATTGAGGTGTAATTATATGACAAATTCAGATAAGATTAAAGTTTATACAAAAGTAGTAGGGTCACAAAGACAACCTTACTTAGTTGAATTTGGGGATTATAAATTCCCTGTACCTATGTATTACGTGTTTAAACTTTCTCAAAAAGTTGGTGGTGTTCGTTTACTATCTCTTACTGCTACTAATGAGATGGGCTTTAGACTAGATTATGATTTGTATTCTAGGTTTGGTATAAACACAGGTACTAGAAAAGAAACTAGTTTAGTTGTTTTATTAGCAAAATTAGTTGAAAAGTCCACAACAACAGCTTCGTATCCTAAAGGTACGTTATCGAAAGATTATTCCTTTACATTTGAATTAGTAAGTATGGCAGACTCTATTGCTACTTATGAAATGCGTGCAAATGGAGAGTTTGTAGTTTATCTTAATTTAGAGTTTAAGAATATTGATAAGCTTGTTGAAGTGGTCTCTACGTTTGATGATACTACATCGCACATTATAAGAGATGCTATGAGTATTATCTATTCTATATACTTACAGGAATATAAAACTAAAACTGAACTGATTTCAGTAGGTGAAAGGTTACTTAAGTATTATGCTCCGTTCCTATACTCAAATTTTAGAATTGAGCTTTTATAGGTGGTATTTATGGCAAATACAGATATTGTAAAGATTCGTAAGCGTTTAGTAGGTTTTAAGAGAGTGCCTACTTTAATTGAGATTGGTGACTATAAATACCCTGTTCCAATGTATTATGTGTTTCAATTAAATCCGGTAACACAAAACACTAAGTTGTTATCTCTTACTGTAACAGATGAGTTAGGTCTTCTTTTAACTTCTGATATATACTATAAATTGGGTATTAACAGTGGTTCTAAGAAAGAAACTAGCCTAGTTATTCTGTTAGCAGACTTAGTGTTAGCTAATAAATCGATGATTGTCTACCCTAAAGGTACATTGTCAAATCTTTATAAGATTACTTTAGAATTAGATAGTTTTGAGCAAGGTAGATTAACTTATAAACTGTTTGCTGATAATAAGTTTTATGCCTACCTTAATTTAACTTATAATGGGATAGACCAATTAGGTTATGAAACATTAGGTTTAGATAATACTATTTCTGAAACATTAAAAGATGCTATAAGTATTATTTATTCTATTTTATTGAAAGATTATAGCAGTGAAAAAGAGTTGGTTTCTTTGTGTGAGAGATTAAGTAAATACTTTACACCTACTCTTTATTCCCAATTAAGGTCTGAGAAAATTCAGTGGTGACATTTATGAAAACAAGACTTATTTTAACTGTAGGGTGTGTTGGTAAAACACACCTTGATAAGACTTACTCAAACGTTTATGATTTCGATAAACATACTTTAGATTATAAGTATGATAAAACAGGGTTTGAACATCTGTCCAATGAAGAGTTCAAAGGTCTACCAAATCGTAAAATCAATGAAGGTTGGTTTGAACGATATATGGAAGACTGGTGCAAAGTTATTGACTCAGGTAAGTACGATGTTGTGACAGGTTGGATGCAACAAGACTGTCTAAACTACCTAGTCAATAAAGGGTATCCCGTTGAGGTTGTTGTTGTCGATGTTGGAGACTATGAGTCTATCTATAGAGAGCGTAGTCAGCGTCGAGGTAATAATGAATGTTATTGGCATAACTTAAGAGGTTATTACGATAAAACTTTAGCTCTCTATAAAGATAGAACAGATATTAAAGTAACTATTTTTGATAGACCTTATTATCTGAGTGAATATTTAGCTTTCTCAGGTGTTCTTTTAGAGAAAGCACCTAACTTGGGTGACACTTATGTACATAAAGTTATAGAAAAAGTTGATTCAGCGTTTAGAACTGAGAATTCTTCTTTATCGCAAGATTTTGTAAATTTTTACTCTCACTTAGTTTTGACCGCATTATCTTATGACATTAAGTTTACTAGGGAGATGGTTCATGATGCTTGGTCTGTTGTTATTTATTATAAAGACAGTTCAAAACTTCACCCATCAATGAAACCTTTTGATTATTTAACTCCAGAAGTTCAAGAGTTAGACCAACCGTATGTTGATAAACTAAATGAAGTTTTGGGTTATTTCAAAGGTCTGAGAAATTTAGTTAAGGAGAAGAATTAGTATGAAAATAGTTCCAGCTATGTTAGAGGTTGAGGAAATTCCGATAGAGTATGTCGGTTTATTCGTATTGATAGTTTTAGTTTTAATTATCGCACTGATAATAAATGGCAACAGAGATTAAAGAGGGTATTATATGTTCAATTTACAACTATTAAATAAAGTAAATGAAGTAGAGAAACAAACCGGTCAATCGCTACCTAGTTTATTATCTAAAGTTCCTTTGGGGAATGTATTAACTGCTTTTAAGGAGTTACAAGTTGCTGATTTAGTTGAGATGGTAAGTAGTGTTTCAATCTCAAAATTAACTCATGGTTTAACTATTATCACTCCAGATGAAATTTCTCAAATTTCTGTTGAGAAATTGAAGCTTGTGTTGAAATATGGTAATATGCTTACTATAGAAAGACTTCAATCAAAATTCGGTAGTAGAAGCATTATCCTTGCAATAAATAAACTGACCGAGAGTGAGTTGCGGTCTCTACTTACTGAAGATAATTTTGAAGTCATGTCAGAGGTAATCGAAAACCTAGCATTTGCTAGTGATATGGGTATCTAATGTCAACAAACAACTTAATTAAATTGTCCACTTATACAAACGAGTTTGGTTTTAAAGTACCTTATCTCTTAGAAATAGGAAGTACTCAAGAACTGAATTATACTGCAATTTGCTACCCAATAGGAAATTCAATATTTGGAGGGAATTTTATTTTAGATATTGATTATATTTCTCCTAATGGTACTTTTGTTAATCCTTATACTAGCTATGGTTTAAATTCAGGTTCTAAATCAAATGTCTCTCTTACAAAAGAAATTGTAAAGATGATTTTTGAGAACAAGTTAAAAAGAATGTATAATTTAGGTACGCTTTCTTGTGAATTTGGTTTTGAACTTGAAGTAAAGACTTTAACTAATTCAAGTTGCGGTATTGAACTATCAGTTAGTGATGGGTCTAAGTTATTTGTAAACTTGAACTTCTACTCGATAGTTGACGTACTTAAATGGGACGATACTTTCCCTATAAAGAGTTTTTGTTTAAACTTACTATCTGATAATTTTTCAACTAAGGAAGATTTACATGATTGTGCGACCCAACTCTACAGACTTAAAAAGTCTTTAATTGAACAAAATAAAGATATAGGTGGTGTGTCTAGTGTCAACAAATAAACCTTGGACTCGTCAAAAACTGACACAGATGCTTTATCACGCATTTATTGGCTCTTTAGCGGATAATGCAATCGAAATAGGTTGGGTATTATGTTTCAGTTTACTTGCAGATAAGAGTTTGGTGGAAAGAATAACTGTTCTCTTTGGGGTCAATGATGCTTTTTGGGTTATTCTTTCCTCTACTTATTACACTGCTCGTACTTCAATGACTGCAACTTTACCTAAGCTTATTGAGCAACAAGGTTTAAGCATAGAGTCTAAAGTAGTTAAAAATCATATTTATCTGTTCTATCTCATGCTTTTACCTTCAGCGATTGGTAGTTTCATGTTTCTACCTAAACTGCTACTCATTTTAGGGGTATCTCCATCCGACTTACCATTTTACAGACCTTACTTCCAACTTTCAATTTTGTCCATTTTAATTGCAGCACCTTGGGCAGTATTTATTCCGTCATATCTACGAACAAGAGGTCGAAGTAAAGAAGCTACAGTGTTAGATCATAGCATTGCTTGGTCTATGTTAATCGGTATCTTTTTCACAACTCACGTCTTACAATTAGGTGTAAACATGGCTTTAGTTGTAAATATGGTAACTAATGCTATTCCACTTTATTGGTTCTTATGGAAGAGACCAATACCTAATTTCTTTTCTAAGGGGTTTGAGTTTTCTTGGCAAGAAATTAAAACTTATTGGAAAATAGTTAAGTGGGAATTAGTTAGACGTCTTGCTCCTAGGGTATCTGCCATCGTTGGGGTTGGTCTTACAATTACAGTAAATCCTATTTATGCAGCTATCAAGTATTGGATTTCAAATTTAATGATGTTGCCTGAAGGGTGGATTGATTCGATGGCAGGGTTGCTAAATAGTCACGTTTCTCGAAATGTCGGTCTAAATGAATCAATTCCTTATAAAGATAATAAATATGTCTTTTGGAAAGCAGCAGTTGGTTTGTTGCTTTCGATAGCACTTCTGTACTTCGTAGCGTATTTCGGTTTGACTTGGTTACCAGAGTCTATCTATCAGGGAATCATTTCTCCGATTACATGGCTCTTTTTACCGATAGAGCTTACAGCTAAATTACGGTATTATATGTGGCTTTCGATTAGTCGCTCCTATCGACATGATTTGAATGGTATCGCTCAACTTATTTATGCAATTCCAACCGCTATAATGACTCCTGTGTTATTGTGGTTGTTCTTACATTACTTCCAATTCAGTTTTGAATCAATTTTCGCAGTTGGAGCGATTGTTGGAACAGTTCAGTGGTTAGGTACAGAATTATACTTTAGAGCTAAGTTATCGAAAGGAAATTTATGCAATCAGTAGATTTAACCTGCGCATCTTTCTTTGCAGGAGTAGGTGGTATTGATTTAGGGTTTAAAGAGCAAGGTTTTCGTACAATTTATGCAAATGAATTTGATGCGAAAGCAAGAGAAACCTTTTCTTTGAATTTTCCTCATGTTCAGTTGGATGGTAGAGATATTCGAGAAGTGTCTGCTTCTGAGGTTCCTACTGTAGATGTTATTGTTGGTGGCTTTCCTTGTCAAGCTTTCTCTATTGAGGGGTATCGGCAAGGTTTCCGTGATGAAAAAGGTCGAGGAACTTTGTTCTTTGAGTTAGCTCGTATTATAGAAGAAAAGCAACCGCAAGCTATTTTCTTGGAAAATGTAAAGAATTTAGTGAACCATGATAAAGGAAATACTTTTAAAGTAATTTTAAAGACTTTAGAAGACTTAGGTTATTATGTGACTTATAAAGTGATGAACGCTGCTGAGTTTGGCAATATTCCACAAGGTCGCGAGCGTATTTACATTGTAGGGTTTAAAGATAAGGCGGTATCCGAATCTTTTCAATTTCCTGAGAAAATCCCTTTATCTAAGACTGTCTTTGATGTGATTAATTTCAAAACCCAAGTAGATGAGCATTACTACTATAGGGAAGATAAGCACTATTACCCTTTGTTAAGAGATAATATTGTGTCTGTAGGTAGCATTTATGAATACCGAAGAGGAAACACGATTAGAGAGAACAAAAGCGGTGTCGTACCTACTTTGTTAGCTTCTATGGGAACTGGAGGTAATAACATTCCTCTGATTTTGACAGAGAGTGGCGAAATAAGGAAGATGACTCCAAGGGAGTGTTTCAACACTCAAGGGTTTCCTCGTTCTTATCAGTTCCCGGAGAAAATGGCGAACAGTCGCTTGTATAAACAAGCAGGAAATAGTGTAACAGTACCAGTGGTATCAAGGATTGCTGAGCAGATTAGATTGGTTTTAGAAAGTGAGCAAGTAGATGAGTAAAGATAAGAGACAACAACTCCAACAAGTGTTGGAGAAAACTTTTGATAAGGTAATTGGTTTAGCAGATGAGGTTAATGGAGAAACCATCGAGGTTTCAGATAGATACTTGGTTTATGTAGAACTTGCAAAAGATTTGATTTCTCTTTCGTTGGAAAGTAAGCGGTCAGGTAAACGAGTTCATGAGTTACACATTTCGGTATCCGACAATTTAGATGTTTTCTTCTCAGGCAGTACCTACGGTACTTTCAGCTCTTTACCACTTAAAACTTTAGAACATATAGCTCAATATAATGCAAAAGGAACTCCACAATTCACACGTGGATTTGAACTTTTGGTAGAGTCTATTTCAACAGATTTCCAAGTAGCTTGTTTCTTGAGTGCTTTGGAAGACTAAGTTTAAGTTTGGAGGTATATTATGGTAAAATTAGCAAACAAACAGACAACAGAACTTTGGTATTATTTATATCAGGGGTTTAAGGTACTTGTAAGCGGTGCTGAAATTCAACCTAGGAGTTCGGTATCCCAAGTCTCACCACGGTATAAAACTCAAATTCTACTAAAAGACTCTGTATTTCGATTAAGAATCTTGAAAAACACGATTGAGACAAACTTAGACACCGGCTTGATTCATGAAATACTGATTTATTTCGACAAAGAATTGGATAGAGGTACGTTTGAAAGTGTTTCATGTAATCCTAAAACGGGAAAACGAAATCGTGTTTCAAGTGAGTATTATCTCCCCAACTTACTTGATTATGACTTAAACCATATTTTAACTACTCTAGTTGAAAATATAGCTACCCTTAAACAAGTAGAGTGTTTAAACTTAGGTGTACGTTACTCAGGTATAGGTTTTGATATAGTTGAGGAAATACGATATGAATAAAATTAAACATCCTCAAAGAGAAGTGCTTTGGCGGTATTTGATGAATGCTTGTGAGTTGTTATTTGCTGATAAAGACTTTGAGTCTTGCCAAAAGGTCGTTGAAGTTTCTCTTAAGTACAGTTGTTCTGTTGAACTATCAAAACAACACCTCCACTTGCAGTTGTTGAAATATAACTCAGAAACAAAAGGCAACTCAGACTTAGTTCATGAAATTGAAATTCGGTTAAATAGAGAAGACGGTAAGTTATTCTTTAAAGGGTTTAATACTCAAGTTAAAGGTAACTGTACAAGGGGAGTATCTACCGAAATTTTCGTTTCTGAATTGACTTCTTCCCAACTTGCTCAAATACTAGCAGAGTTGGTAAATCATATACCGACCCTTGAACAAGTTGCACGTTTCAATTTAGGATTGAACCAATTTATGTGGAGCGAAGAGTTTTTTGTAGCAACAGTAGGTAGGGAGTAGGTACATTATGAGCCAATACAAAGGACTAAAAAGAGACCAACTCGAAGAGTTGGTAATAGAAAAGCTAAATTTCTTATTGAAATATTTAGATGGTCAGTCTTCTTATCCTATGGGTAAATTTCCCACCGGTATCTCCTCTCCGCGCGGAGGGGAATACCTCATTTGGGTCGGTTGTTCTAAAGGAACAATTTCCTTTACCTTGCAAGACACTAACGGTATTGACTACCACAACATCAAGATTGATAAGTTTGGCGGTAGCAGACAAGTAGTAGAGCTTGCAAGTCGTCCGTTTAAGGAAACTGGGGAAATTTGGTTTGGCAAGTCTCTTAGTTTGCGTTGTGATTGGGCTGATTTACAACAAAACCTAACTATGTTCACAAAACAGTTGGTTCCTTACATTCGTAAGAAAGACCAAGTTTTAGCGTATTTGTTGGGGATGACGGCAGTTCAAGATTATTGTTAGAAAGGTATTTAGCATGGAACAATTATTTAAAAATAAAGAAAGACAAGCTCTGTTAGAAGAATTGGTTACGGTTTGTCAATCTATGGCGAAACATGGTTTACCTGATGATATTCTAAGGAATGTAAAAGGTTCAGCTCGATTGGGTTTAACGTATCGTACTTCACAGAGTGAAAATACTTTGTATATAGATTTGATTACATTCGATACTTTAGCACTTCAATCTTTTGTAATTCAAGTTTACATTAAAGAAAATGCTCCTTGGGTGCATCTGTACTATGTAGACAAAACTAAAACGAGCCGAAAAGTAGATATACCTTTGAGCGGAGTCAAAACAAGTTTGGTCGATTTAATTCTCGGTATCTCAAGTCAAAGTCGCGTAGTGGCTTTTAGAGATGCGTTGTATCTTAATTTGAGAAGTTTTGTTTATTGGGAAAACTAGATAGAATGGTGGTTTCTAATGTTTAAAGGTTCAAGAGGGGTTCGTCTCCTATATAAAAAGAGAGATTGTGGTTATGACTATATTCAACCAGTGATTTTACCAAGTGGTGAGAAAGTTTTGGTTTATGGGAACATTTTGGAAGGTTGTCCTATAGCTACAGTTGCTGAAGTGGAGTTAAAACGTGCGAGTGACTTAGTTTATGCTCAAAATAGGCTTGTAGAGATTGAGGGGTATCAACCTATGCATGTTGTTCCTAATTGGGATATTTTAATTGGTTACTCTCAGTTATTTGAAGATTAAACGGAGGTTGTAGATGGTTTTCAAAAGTAAAGTTAAAGAAGAGTTATTTCACGAGCTAAGACAGTTTATTTTTTGGTATCACTACAATCTATCTAAAGTTTCAGTACCTTCAGCAGTAAGTATTGCAAAATTAACACATCGTACATATCTTAGGTATAAACATACTGAAAATCATTATGTTTCCTTAGATTTAGTAGATGCGAATCACTCTTTGTTTTTTAAATTAGGTTTTAGTTTTGTAACTATAAATTATTTAGATTATGTAGTTATTGACTATACTGATAAAGATGGTTTAGGTTCTACGGGTACGCTTAGTTTAGAAGTTACTAGCGGTCTTGTTGATTTTCTGACTGAATTGATTAACTTTATACCCTCTGAGTCTTATTTGAAACATTATTTGAATATCTTCAAAAATAGCGTTCGTAATTGGTTAGCTTAAAATATAGAAAGTTAGGTAAATTTTATGAGTAACAACACAATTTCCACACGTGGAATTCGATTAAAGTACAAAGATAACTATGTCCAAGCAGTTATTCTTCCAGATGGTCGCAAATTAGCGATTACAGGTAGCACTTACGGTATGGGTGCGCCAATTTCAGCTTTGACAGATATTGATGTAGCTAAGAAGTCAGACTTGAAGTGGGTTCTACGAGATTTGCTGACTTATGGGTATCAGGAGGTTAGCGGTTCTGCGGATTATGATGAACTAAGAGATTTAGGAAATACAATGCCTTGGTCTTAAACTTAGAAAGCAGGTAAAATATGAACAACATTCAATTTCGTTTTGAAACAGCTTATGGTTTTGATTTTGTCCAATTTGTGATTTTGGAAGACGGTCGTAAGTTTGCAATCACTGGACAAATGGGAATTGGTTTCGCAGTCTCTCCTAGATACACGATTTATGTTAAGAAAAAGTCTGAATTGAAAGAGCTTTTGGATAAAGCTATTAAATTTGACGGTTATGTCTTGAAGGATAACTACACTGACAGACTAGAGCTTGAAACTTACGAAAACCACGTTTTTCGTTTCTCATCTAATTAGATAAAGGCGGTATCCACATGCGAAACTTCGCCCTATACGACCCAAGCAGTGGACAATATGTTTCTTATGTAGCTTTCAACCGAAAAACCAAACAGTATGACATTGAGTTCACACATAATTTGCACTCTATTCGCTTTTGGAAGATGAAATCGAGTGCAGAAGGACGAGCACAGAGGATTTTTGATTGGAACAGAAATTTGGCGCTTGAAGTGAGAGAAATTCGATAGGTTTCTCTTGACAAACCTCTAGGTTTGTGTTAAAATATTTATAATGAGTAATGAGTTCTAACGAACGTTAGGGGATATCATTCCATTCGGTTTATATTTCCTTCGAGAAATATCCTCAACTTTTGGTTGGGGGTATTTTGGTAGTTAAACTTAGCTTACTAGGTCTATAACCTTTGAGGTTGTAGGTCTGCATAAACTAAGTTTGGTTTAGTTTATTCTATTTTATTCTATTCTATTCACACTAAACCTTAGTTTAAAAATAACATTTTTTATTCTAAGGAGGATTATCATTATGGATAATTCAACACAGTTCACACTAAGTCGAGTTTCGACTGAAGTTTCTTTGAAGGATCGTTATTACAGAGGGGTTAAACCTCAAAGTGACGTTTTCTTCCCTAAAGTAGTTTTACCTACTTACTTTTTAGATTATGAAGATCGTTATTATTACGCTTCGAATTATAGCTCTTTCGGTATCTTTGGTTCCGTTGTCTCGTTTGATTTGCCACAAGGGGAGTCTAGGAAGAGACTTAAGTTCTGTGTGCCAGATGGTGCTTTAGAGTTTAAGCTAGGTGGTGTTTACAAAACAAAAGTTAAACCTTTAACTTCTTTACAAATTATTGTATTTTATATTTTAAATGCGTTACGTTATTTCCTTTCACCATTTGTTGAAATTTATAAATTTGTGGCTCGTTTGCTAGACTTACAAGCTCTTGTAGTTTTAGCTTTATTGATAATTTGTGGTTTGTTCGTACATAACGAGATTGGAAATATACCTTATGTAGATTACACTTTGTATACCTTAATGGGTATCGAAATTGTGTTAGCTCTTTTAAACAAGAATCACTGGATCAGTGCTATTTATCGTTTTCGTTATTATTTAGAGAGACGCTCAACTGTCTTTTACGAACGTGCTTTATCTTTAGGTGAAGCACTAAACGGAAATCCAATACCCAAAGGAATGGTCACAGGTGGCTTAAACAGTTCATACGAGAAATTGAGTTTGTTAAGTATTGTAAGCTTAGAGTATGATTTGTTCAGATGGCTTCAACTTAAAGAGGATACTCGCAACCTCACTCGCAGAGAGATTGCAGAACTCTTTTCTGATTTAGAAAAAGGTTTAGACAAACTAGATTTACCTAATTGGGGAGTTGTTGAGCGTATTTTAGAGCGTCATGTTCGTGGAAAAGACGCTTTTATTGTTCCTGAGTTGGTAACTTCATGGGGTATTGATAGAGAAAAAGAACCAGAGTTATTTTTCTCGTGCGTAACTAATTTAAGAACTTTAGCAGGTTATAAAGACATTCCGTTTAAGGTCGATAAACTCAAGGATAAATAAATAGTAGAGGTGGTTTTAAGTTGAAGTACAGAACAAAACATATCTCAGCGAAGTCCTCAGACCGGCTAGCAGAATACTTAGATGAAGCTCTTCAAGACATTCAAGACAGAGGTGGTATCCCAGATTTGTCGAGCTTATCTGTAGTTTACACTCCCAACCGTTATGAAGGTGAACAAGGTTATATAAACGCTTATATCGTTTACAGATTAGAAGATTAAAAAGAAGTCTTGATTGTTGAGGTTTTACTTGACAAACAAGACTTCTTTTGCTATACTAAATACAAGAAAATTTTGAGGTGCACTACATGTTAGAGACTAATAGAACAAATGCGAATAACTTTGTCATTTCACAAGCTTTATCTGAAGCAGTTGCCTATACTCTTGGGATTGAGGGTTTAACTTTACTTCGAACTGATGTTGGTGGGCTGGGTGATAACAATCAAGTTCATTATTTCTCACACAGTATTCTGGATCAACTCCCAGTTAAATCTAGTGATAAGACTTTGTTTGATGTCAAACTAATCTTTTTACGACGCGAAGATTTAAACATTGAAGAAACTTGGAACGGTGAACCTCTATATCTTTACGGTACAGAGCATTACGTTCTTTCTCAAGCTTATGTCGATAATAAAGTGGCTGCAAACTCATTCTTTGATAGTTTATATAAGAGCGTAAATCATGAGGTTCTTGCTGAGTTTTATATTTATGATAACGTACTTTATTTGAGCTATGACGCTCTTTTAGCTGCTTATCAACAATGCTACTAGTTTGATGTCTTGATTAACTAGTGATGAAGTACCTCTAAAACCTCTCAGATTGCCCCAGATTTGATTTTAAACTTATGTTTGATACTTTATATGGTTTAAACTTGAAATGGAGCAGAGAGTGTTTTAGAGGTATTTATTTAGAAGGAAATTTATGACTAAGAAAATCGTAGCAATTTGGGCGCAAGACAAGAACGGTATCATCGGTAAATCAAATAAATTGCCTTGGCACCTACCAAAAGACCTTAAGCATTTTAAAGAAACCACACTAAATCAAGCTATTTTGATGGGTCGAGTTACCTTTAAGGGTATGAACAAACGGCTTCTTCCCAATAGAGAAACGTTGATTTTAACAAGTCAGTTTGATTACCAAGTAGATGGTGCAACTGTTGTAACAAGTGTAGAAGATGTCTTGGATTGGTACGAAAATCAAGACAAAACTCTCTATATCGTAGGTGGAAGTCAAGTCTACAAACTATTTGAACCTCATGTAGATGAGTTGGTTGTCACACAAGTTCAAGCTAAGGTTGAAGGAGACACTTACTTCCCTAAAAACTTTGATTTTTCTAAGTTTTCTCTAGTGAGTAGTGAAGATTATGAGAAAGATAAACAGAATAAGTTTGATTTTACGGTAGAACATTATGTGAGGGTATGATTATGAGGTTTGGTTCTCAGCATGTTCTTAATTGAAACCTTTTCTCTGTAGTGATTTTATTGTTAAATCAGCGAACTCCTTGACTTTCAAGGGTTTTTGTGATATACTGAAAGAAATTTAGATAGGTGGTTTAGACAAACATGGTTAAGAAATATGTTGAAAATGAGACTTTAAAACATCCCAGTCGATATAACGAAAACAAGGTTGAAGCTTGGGATTTTACAACTTTCTCTTTATTACCTCACACGATTGGTACTGTAGTTGAATATGTGATTCGCTATAAACATAAAGGCGGTATCCAAGATTTGGAGAAAGCCAAGCGTTGGTTACATAAGGCAAAAGACTCTTACAAGTACCTAGCTTTGTGTACTCCTAAATTAAGTGTTTCAGAATACCGAGAGTTGGCTCCAAAAGTCAATGAAGAGAACTTTTCTGATTTATCAATCGAACAACTCGGTATCCTCAGAACGGCTCAAACTTTGACAATGAGCTTAGACAATGAGCATATTTTCAAAGAGTGTGTTGCTATTATTGATAAATACTTAACTTTGCTGATTGATATGGAGAAAGAGGTACTTTGATGTTTCTAGCTTTTATTCAATATATAGTTGCTCTTGTCTATTGCGCGCATGGTTTTGCTCTAGCTTTCAGTTTACTTGTACGAAGAGATGTTTTGCCTGAATTAGGTTTAAGTGTGCGCTCAGTTTCACTTTGGTTACTTACCTTTGTTCTTTATACAGTCCTACTTACTTTTATTATTTTATTTGTAAGTCAAATCGGTGTATCGAACTTAGTTTTCTTTCTTATCTTGAATGGAACTATGTTTCTATTTATGATTTTGTTGGATGGTTGGTTAGTTAAGAAGGTGCGGTAACATGATTCAAGTTTTGTCTGAGGGTCTTGTTGTTTTGTACTTAACAAACTTATTTGTTTTAGGTATAGTTTATGCAAGTCCGTATTTGCAAACTACATTTAAGGTGTCTTCGAGAGATGTTTTTAACGCGATTCTTGTTACTATTCTTTACACACTCAGCTTAGTTGCATTGTTTTGTGTAGTGAAAAAGTTAGGAATCTCAGAATCTAAGTTACTCTACACTTTTGATGGGTTGCTATGGTTCTATTTGGTTTGTTTGTATGGTTGGTTTGTATTGAGAGAGGAGAATAAATGAACGTTTCAGAATTGATTGCATACTTGTCGCAATTTCCACCAACAAGTTCTGTAGAAGTAAAGATTTCAGGGTTTGATGACTCTGAGGATGGTCGCCTAAATTTGTTTGGGCTTGTAAATGGAGCTATAAAAACAGAAATCGGGTATCCTCAGTTGATTGCAGAATTTGACACTGCAGAACCTTATGATTGGGGTGATTAAAATGTCCAGAGAATATTTAAAACATAGGTTTAACGCTTTCAAGAGTTCTTTAGTAGGTTCCTTTTTAGTTGCTTTACTTTCTTACTTTATTTTAACTATCTTAGTTAAATCAAGCTCTTTATTTATAGAGGTTTCATTTGCCTATAACTTTTTAATGCTTGGGTTGGTACTTTTAATAATTTTAGGTTCTAGTGTATTCTTTGTTTCCTTCTCATACATACTATTTGGTGATGATGTTCGACGAGACTTTTATGGGGAAGTTGAGATTAACTTTATGAACCTTTTTAATCTATACGTTTCTAAGGTTTTTCCAAAGGAGTTTAAAGATTCTGTTAAGTTTTTAGAAAGGGAGATTTAATGCTTACTTGGATTTTATTAGTGAGAGCGGTTCATTTAACAGTTGTCGCTTTCTTTTATTTTGTATGTTGGGCATTGATGGTTTGGACAGATACTAAAGGGTACTTTCGATATTATAGTAGAGTTCGTTTTGTTTTAAAAACGATTATATCTGTCTTTTATTTTGTTGTAATTCACGAATTGCATTATGGTTCTGAGGTTTCTAGCTTCCACATTTGGGTATCCACATTGCTGATTTTACTTGATATAACTGAGATATGGTCTCGTAGCTACAGAACCTATGGTTTTAAAGAGTTCAGGAAGACTTTTGGTAAAGCAGCTTATTTCTTTGTTTAGAATAGAAAGTAGGTATTTCGGTTATGGTACACGGGTTAAAAATTGCCCCTAATTACTTTGAGAAAGTTGTCTCTAAAGAAAAGACTTTTGAAGTTCGCTACAATGATAGAAATTTCCAAGTTGGGGATATTTTAAAGTTGATGGAATATGTAGATGGTTCTTATACAGGTCGTTCTGTTTACGCTAAAATAACTTATATTCTTAGAGATTTTGAAGGTCTACAACCAAATTTTGTAGTTATTTCTATTGAGTTGATTTAGAACGAGGTCTTACATGAATTTTAACCCAGAGTTAAATAATATTTTCAACTTAGGTTTACTTATTGGTTTTGCTAGTTTGTGGGTTTTCCACGTGCTTTACTTTTACCTTCCATTCTTTGATCCTTCTTTCCGTAGTAGTGTGAAACTTAAAGATAGTGATTTGAACGCGATTTCAAATTTCACAATGGAAGTAGGGGTTGGATTGGTTATCGGGTTAGGTGTGATTTCGTCTTTATCTTCTAAATGGTCTGACGCAATTGGTTACATCTACGCACTCCTTTCTACTTTAGCTTTCTGCGTTATTTGGCGTTATGTTAAGTCTCATGAAAATTAAGTTTCCAAGGGGTATCTAATGATTATTTTAGGTTTATTTTGGTTTTCTTGGGTTGGTTTCTTATTTATTTTAAAGACCACACCAGAATTACAACATTATTTAAGGTTTAGTGACATTCAAGCAACTAAGTCTTTAACTTTCAGTCTACTTTTTGTTGGTTTATCCTGTTTGAGTTTAACTGTAATTACTGTGGTTGGTTTAACTTATTATTTAGAGAGTATAGCTCTTATTTTAACTGTTATAGGTTCTCTAATTTCTCTAAGATTATCACTGAAAGGTTGAGATATGGCTAAAAAGAAATCAAAATTCTATGCAGTCCGTAACACCAATCAAATCTTCGAAAATTGGTCAGACTGTGAAAGAGTTGTAAAAGGTACAAAAGGTGTCGAGTTCAAGAGTTTTCCTACAAGAGAGCAAGCAGACGCTTATTTGAGAGGAGAGGACCCCGTCTTATCCACGAATAAAACCTCTGAAATCGTTCCGTATATTTCAGAAAGTGGAATAAAAGGTACTATCCGCATGGCAGAAGACTCCGACCCACTTACTTGGGGTATCAAGGGGTTCATTTATTCGATTGATGGCTCTTTCAATACACAAACTCAAACTTATGGTGGGGCTTTTGCAGTTTATGAAAATGGAGTTTTATTGGACGCTCAAGCAGTCGCAAATAATAAACCAAACTTTGCTACTTCAAGAAATGTTGCAGGAGAGGTTTGTGGGTTTGGTCTTGCACTAGATGATGCAATTTCACGTGGTTTGACTAAATTGACTGTGGTTTGCGACTATGAGGGCGTTTTCCGTTGGACTGCTCCAAAATCTGTGAAGGTAAATGAACAAGCTTGTTGGGGAACATCCTTGAAGAAACCAGTTGGGAAATACCATGCTTATATCTTGCAAAGAGCAAAAGAAAATGGTATTGAAGAGGTTGATTTTATTTGGGTTAGGGGTCACCGCGGATTGAAGATTAACCAAACAGTCGATAAACTGGCGAAGAAAATTGTCGGATTGAAATAAAGGAGGGTATGATTTATGAAGTTTGAACCATTTGAGTTAAAAATAGGTCGCAGAACCTACACGATTACAGAAAGCGATAATGTGTTATTTAATGGAGCCTGTTATTTGTTAGTAAGTCAACAATATCAAAGCGGTTGGCAAAAGATTTCTCCACAATTATCGAAAGCTAAAGCGGAGAAATACATTAAGAAAGGGTATCTTATCTTAAGTTTAATTACAAAACTAATCTATCGGGAGCTTCTATGTATTATTACAAATTCACAGGCAATCCCGAAGAGTAAAATATAGTTTAGAAGAGAGGTTTTACCTCTCTTTTTATTGACAAATTTTCTCTATTTTGGTATAATAAGAAAAATGAATAATTTGAGAGGTTTAAAAATGGATTTAAGTTACTTGAAAGATGAAGGTTATAACTTAGCGCTACTGGGTTCATTTCTAAGTGAAACGATTACAGAACCTTTCTCTGTTTCGGCACAGTTATATGATGAGGAATTTAGGGAAGGTTTCAAACAAGTAGAGTCTCGCATGACTCGTTATCAAGTTATGTACTTAGCTTTGAGCGAGTTTAATACTCTGTATTTAACCACTTCAACTGAAGATGCAGTAGCTTACATTCCTGTTACCAATATTTACGATTATTCTTTTCCTCGTGATGGAAAAATCCGTAAGGAAATGGATCGCATTGCAAGACAATACTCTAGGGAACTAAAACACTTTGCTTTTAATCATACTCATAAATTTATTGCAGCTATGATTTCCGGTGGGTTTGAAGAAGTTGCAGTTGTTTTTGCGAAAGAGAACAAAGGTAAGTAAATTATGTTTAAACTATTCAAAACCAAAGAAGAACGCGATTTAGCGTTCGTTTCGAAATTGTGGGAATGCCCTAAAAATGTAGCACTTTTGAGAGAAGTTTTAGCACAGTACCAAAGTCCGTTTGAATTAACTGCACATTTGATGGATACAAGTCTTATGCAAAGTTTTCGTTATGTTCGATACGGACACAAATATCAAATATTGTACTTGGTTGTTGACTAGGAAGGTCAGCTAAAACTTTCCACAACCTTCATTGGGTATCCTTCTTGGTTCCCAATTTCCGTTATTTTCTCAGAATATTTTCCCAGAGAGGGTACTTTAAGAAAACGTATGAATATGTTAGCAGCACGATATTTAACGGAGTTCAATGATATGTTAAGTGTTGTTTCTCCTTTAAAGTTAAAGATTTCCCACACTTACTTTGGTGACTTGTTTCTGACTTTTGATTATAAAGAGGATTGAGGTAAACAAAATGACTACTCTATTCCAAGACTACTTAGGACACAATTTGCTTGACATTGTAGCTCGTTCAACTGTTTTTGAGGACTACGTTTTAACCAAACAAGAAGTCCAACAGATTGTAAATACACACTTTGAACCTCTTCCCTTTGGTTATAAAACACGAAAAGAAATTTTAAACTTATATGAAGCTTGGATTTTTTGTTCACTTATTCAATTCTTCTGATGTGGACATGATTGCCTTGGAAGATTTACATGAAATTATTTCGAATGGAGTTACTGATAAACCACAATTAGAAGATCATTTTCGTTCAGAGGATTTCTCAGTGGTACAACTTACCAACCACCTTCGGTATCCCGAAAAGAAGCGCAAGCTGAATTTAATCGAACCTTCAACTTGCTAAAAGAAACTTTGAGTTCTGAGTATATTGACCGTTATGTAAAAGTAGAACAGATTTTGATGTTTTACGTTTACCTCATGCGCAGACAATTCTTCCATGATTGCAATAAGCGAACTGCAACTTTATTTGTGAACTTGTTGTTTAATCACTATGATTTAAATTGTTTCTTGTGGTTTCCGACCTTGGAAGAGTTAGATAGAGTTCTAGGTAGATTGAAGTTGTGCTATGAGATTGGAGATTTCGGTACGGACAGTGCCTTTGTCGATTATATCAGTTCACAGTTTCTTGTAGACTTAAGTGTGTAAACCCTTGACAATCAAGGGTTTTTGTAGTATAATTAAAATATGATTTCAGTAGATTTACAACAAGGCGACTGCCTAGAGCTGATGAAGAACATCCCAAGCAAAAGCATTGACTTGATTTTGTGTGACTTACCATACGGAACAACAAGAAATAAGTGGGACAGTGTAATTGATTTGGAGTTATTGTGGGAGCAGTATAACCGCATTATCAAAGACCGAGGTGCTATTCTTTTATTTGCTCAAACTCCTTTCGATAAGGTTCTAGGGGTATCCAATCTCAAGCACCTCAGATATGAGATTATTTGGCAGAAGACTGCTCCGACGGGTTTTCTAAATGCAAAGAAAATGCCTATGAAGGCTCATGAAAACATTTTGGTTTTCTATAAGAAGTTGCCAACTTACAATCCTCAAATGACACAAGGGCATCCTCGTAAAGTAACAAGTAACTCAAGTAGACAGAAGTCCGTTGAAAGACAACGAATTAAAGCAGCAGTTTCGGCTACAAACTACAACTCTTATGGGGAAAGTTTAGAGGGTTATGACTCTACAGAGCGGTATCCACTGAGCGTTCAAGTTTTTGCAAAGGATCAACAGAAAGAAAACTATCATCCTACTCAGAAACCTGTAGCTTTATTAGAGTGGTTAATTAAGACTTATACCAACGAAGGTGATTTAGTTCTGGACAACTGTATGGGTTCAGGTTCCACTGGAGTTGCTTGTGTGGACACAAACAGAGACTTTATTGGGTTTGAGTTGAATGAGCAATATTTTGAGATTGCTAAAGAAAGAATAAATAAAGCAGTAGAGAAGAAAGCAGTGAGGACAGAAAATGACTAAACTAGTCTTGAAAAATCCTTATTTTGAAGAGGATATTAAAGTAAAAGAAACTCTTAGTCGTATTCAAGACATGTTGCACTATATGGAAACAGGTAATTTGCAGTATTTGACTTTAAAACAAATTGAACCAACTGAGTGCTTAGTAACTATAAACCCTAAGAATTTTGCCAAAGTTGAGTTTTATGAGGAGGACACAAAATGATTCCAAAATATAGAGCTTGGATTTCTGAGGGTGATACCATGACATATGACATTAAGGGTATCGATTTTGAAAATGAAACTGTTGTTCTCAGAATAACTTCTTGGGATGAAGAACATTCCGTAGAAGAGGAGATTTTTGAGGTTGAGGTAGGGAATGCCATTCTTATGCAGTCTCTAGGTTTGTTTGATAAATATGGTGTTGAGATATTTGAAAGTGATATTTTAACCGATGGTCGAGAGATTGCATGTATAAAAAAGCACCCCACATTAGGTTTTTATGCTGATAGACACGGTTATGTTGAGTATATTGCGCGTAGTTTATCCTTAAAAGATTTTGAAGGTGCGGTTAAAACCGTTGCTAGGACTTTAGAGGTTGTAGGTAACATTTATGAGACGCCTCAGTTATTAAAAGTGGATAACGAACTTGACTGAATTAAATTTGCTTAGGAAAATAAAAGATGAACAAAAGACAGAAAAAGAAGATAGGACTCATCATTCCCAAGAATATTAAGGACTTAGTACGCAGATATTCTGCCTTGCACTTAAATCAAGATGAGCTAGGTGGAACGTTTGATTATGGGTATTATTTTGATGAACGTGGTTTCGGAAACGGTTTAGCTCCATATTCCACTCTAACGGATAAGACCAACAACAGGGTTTATAAAGACTGTGCTACCTTGTACGAATATGTAAATCGTTTGGTTGGTACTTGGTACGGACAATACGAATGTGGTTCCGTAGACAACTGCAGAAATTATCGGATTGTCAAAAAGTTTGAAACAAGAGTTGAGTTTGTAAAACAAACTTCACCTTCGGTATCTTACTTTGTTTATCAAACTGGTTTGGATGATTACTATAGTGGTACACTTTACCTTCCACTACTAAACGGTAAGTTCTTGGCTTACGACTATAATTGTTGAAGGAGATTTTAGCTTATGAATTTTGTAATTAGCTTAGAAAAACTAACCGATTTGCGTTTAAACTTATGGTCTCATGATGTTTTAGGTGTGGTATCGTCAGAACAGTCCGTTCCTCTTGTTTTGTTGGATTTGACATTTCAACAGTTTCCACAAGTAGTAGAGTTTATCCACCCAGAGGAATTACTCTCTCGTTTGATAAATGCATTTGCAAATAGAAAAGATAGAGACTATTTCAAATACACTGTTGAAAATGACGGTAAATTTGAGGGTAATTTCTATGTAAATGCAGTTCAAACTCTTGGATAGATGAAAGAAAGTGAGGGTTTACCTCACTTTTTATTTGACAAAACAATCTAATTTTGATATAATAAAGAAAATAAATTGGAAAAGAGGTTGTAAAATTTGTCAGCTAAACAAGTGAAATATACAAAGAAAGACTTTCAAGTAGGTCAGACTGTTTATATTGAGCAGAACGCTGCTTCTTCAGCTTACATGGTAGATACCGTAGGAAAAATAAAAGAGGAGGTAGTTGAAAAAGTAGGAACTACTTATGTAACTACAAGCGCTCAAAATCGGTATCGTTATGAAGACGGTTTGATTGCTGATGTTTATAGTAAAGACTATTGCTTACACTTAACACGTGAACAAGCTGAAATAAGCGCTTTAACAAGAAAACTAAAGAGAACTATTCTAGTTAAAATAAAACTTAGTTTGCTTGAAACTATGACTTTAGATGAACTACAAACGATAGGTTCAATTCTAACAAATGCAGAAGAACGTTTGAACGGAGAAAATTAAATGAAACCAATAGAATTTACTTTAGCACCTACATCAGTAATCGAGACACTTCAAACACTAGAGAGTTTGCTTAAAGAATTAGGAGCTTTCACTTACACCGTTCAAATTTTGGAATTTAAGTCTTTAGAACAAGTTAGTGCTTACCGTATCCAAAAAGCACACTTGGAAACAGAAGATAAGATTTATCTTTTCAATAAAGGAACTTTAGAACTAGCTTATATTCCAAAGGTCGGAGTAGAGGCTTTAACTTTGTTGCTAAGTACCAAAGGTATTGTAGTTCTTGAAACGCTCGAAGCGAATCCAGTAATTTAAAGGAGAATAAAATGAAATTAGAAGAAATTAAACAATACAAAGTAGGTTCAAAAGTCTTTGAAACGAGAGAAGAAGCTGAATCTTACATTAAAGAACAAGAAATAGAAAAGATTCAGCAAACTAATTCTCAAGTTGATTTTCCGTTAACACCGATTGTTTATTATGAAAACCTCGTCTCCATAGATGACCGTGGAAATTTACGAATTAAGGCTCGATGGTTTAGTTTGGAGGATGCTATAGCTGCTATGGAAGATTATGCAGACTTTTTCCGAGAAAAAGGAACCGGTTCTATTAGAAAAGTTACAATCTCTTTATCTGATAATCCGTCTCAAGGTACTGTTTCAGTTTATAGTGAGACAGTTGTAAGAAAGTAGGTAAAAGATTAAATGAATAAACGTATTAAACAAAAACACGCAGCTAAAGAAAACAAACACATGATGGCTAGTACCTTGAAGTATTTAAAGCATTTGGGTCTTACTCCCTTCAATGTTGAATACCCTAAAGGTTACTTTGTTTTTGAAAATAAGCACTCTTATGAGATGATGCATTTTCAATTAAAAGAGCTTCCAGAGTTCTTGTTTGGGGTTTGGTACAGAGAATTTAATTTGTATGAACATCCTAATGACGAAAATTTAATTGAAGTTGTTAAACTACCGGTTATATTTGGGGAACGCCTTTGCATTTTGGACAAGTTTAAACCCTCACGAGCTGAGTGGTCTCCTTTGTACAATCAATACATTGATAAAGGTCAGCGTTTTGACTTAACTGACTACTATGCAACTTTGCGTTCTCTAAAAGATTTTGTAAAATCTCCGTGGAATTATATTCCTTATGAAACGGAAGAAGACTACAAGAAACTTTTAGAAGACAAAAAGCTAGAAGAGAAGTATACAGAAGAAGTTCTACAGGTCTTGTACACAAAAGTAGAAGAAAAGCTAAAAGAACTCCAAATACCTTGCGGTATCCTCGTTCAAGACTCTTATTGGTCGCATAAGAACTTGTATGTATTCTTTGAAAACGGTACTGACAAAGACATCATTGAGGATAAACTCAGTCAAGTATATGATTTTGTGAACTTCGATTTGGATAAACTTGTAGTTGAAGTTGCAGAGTCACTAAACTACCTTGATTTTATCTCTATCTATAGTAAGAAGTTTGCTTGGCACTCTAATTACTACTGGTTGGCAAGAAAAGAAGAACTTGAAAACTTTGAGTCAATGTCCTTCATGGAACTTAATAAAAACTTCAACGACTTGAATTTGAAAGGTTCAAACTTCGTTCGGTTGATTGGAGGATAAAAGATGGAAAAACGATATGATAGTGAAGTCTTTCAGATTTTGCACTATTTCAATAATTACCTAGAAACTAAGTCTAAGGTAGAACTCAGAAAAGCAGAAGTTTGGGTATCTTTAATGAAAAAGTCAGTTGCAGAACTTGAACATTTCTCAGAATTTTATGTAGATGTCTTCTACCGCTCGGTTCTATACAGGTTCTTAAATGCACCTAGCGTTGAGTTGATAGGGACACAAGTCTCTTTGATTCAACGTATTCATGCAAAGCGTAGAGTCTCCACTTATGAAGATTATGTGAAGTTGGCAAACTTGTTGTCTGACCTTTATGTACAATTATCAAAAAATTAAAATTTAGAGGACTCCAAGTCCTCTTTTTATTTGACAAATTTCAGTTCTTTTGATATAATAAAGAAAATAGAAAAGGAAGTAAATTACCGATGGTTGATTACACAGTAAAAAGATATTCAAAAGAATTAAATTGGGCGATAGACGTTGTGTTATTAACGATAGATAATTTCGATAGGGACTATCCTTACTATGATGTGTCTAGGATGACTTCCGCTTTAACACGACTTGAAACCTTGGTTAATTCTATTGTTGTTTTCCCCGGTTTGGATATTGAATGGTCGGACTATCACAGAAACATAGAAAAGCTTATTTTATTTGATTCAAGGGTATCCTTAGAAAAAGGTTTAAAGAGTTGGTATATTTTTAAGTATAAGAGTCAAGAAACTTTGTGTAAAACTCAACGTACTTTAAAGTTCAAGCAGGATATGGTAAATTATTTGAACGTTCTAAAATGTGTTGTAAATAGCTTTGTAGAGTGGAGTAATGGAGGGTATAAATGGTAAACACAGTAACAGTAAAACAATCAGACATTCAAGAGCTTTTATTTTACGCTCAACAAAACCAAATTGACTTCTTTATTGCAGGTTATGGAAAGAACCCTCTAATTGCCTTTTTGGAACAGTACGCAAATCACTTCACATTCAAGACTTATACGATTGGAGGTTTAGAATGTAACAAGAAGTCAGACTTTAAGTCGCCTTATCACAAAGGTTTTTGTACACTTGAAGAGTTTCAAGTAGAACGTCAACGTTCTAGTTCTCCTAACTACGGTATAACTGAGATTATAGATTTTGAAGATTACTCTTACTTAACAAGAGATGAAGTGGGTACTTTCCTTATTGAGTTCTGTGACTTCGGTATCCAAAACCCACATGAGTTTGCTGAGGTTTCAGTTGCAGATTTAGAAAGTCTAGTTAGTTTTGCTGAGAGTAGTGATACTTCTAATTACATAAAATATGAAGATGGTAGTTTCGTTTTAAATGTTTTGTATGCTTTTGTTTTGGCTTATACACCAAGGGAGTTGCATTTTTGTACAGTAACTTCTACTGACAAGTCAACAGGGTTTGCTACTAAAACTTTTTCTCTTATGTCTTTAGCTAAGTTCAAAGAGCTATGGTACAAACTAGACCGTAAACATGAATATGATTGTAAACAAGATTGGGGGCGAAACTGTGACTGTGACGGTTACGAAGAGGGTTATGATTTAACTTATATTCGCAAAGTTAAGTCATTAAAAGAGGGTCACACCTTTACCTTTGAAACACCTACAACTACAGAGAAGTACACTCATTGGGTATCCTTACCTTCTGAGTTGTCCTAATTCGTTCTCAGATTGTCTTAATTTGCCCCAGATTCGTCTTTAATTGTATGAGGGTAGAAATAGACCTTCAAACTTTTAAATGCGATACGGAGTAAATTAGAGCGTTTAAATTTAATTTAATTTAATTTAATTTAATTTAATTTAATTTAATTATTTTTGGAGATTTTTATGTTTCATCGTTCACTAATTTCTATTGTTGGAATCTTACAGGAGTCTGATTTATTTAAACTTTTAGCAACTTTTGGAGCTGAAGTAGTTACAAGTTCTACTAAATCTTTCTCTTTTGACAACTATGGTTCTTCTAACTTACAAATCGGTGTTCACACCTATGTAACCTCAAACAAGTACACACTTCGGTATCTAGGTGAAGACTTCGCTCTATCCTATTCTACTGTAGAAGAGAGTGGAACGGAGAAAGAGGGGTTGAGCTTATTAAATACTTATATTTGTGTGTTAACTACGGATATTTCGCTTGATTTGTTGCAAAAACTAGCTCATTATTTTGATACGTTTATAGAACTAGTGGATAGAACTGTTTCAAATAGGTTTATTCGTAATTTAGTTTAGTCTTGAGTTCTATACTTAACAAGTCTTGCGCTTGTTTTCTGTTTATGATAGACTAACTTTAGTATTGAAACGGAGGTCTCATTTTGGAAAAGCTTGATTTAATTGATAAAATGCGCCTAATTTTAGGGCATGAAGTTTTATACTTTTCGTTGGACAAACCAAGGCAAAAAGAGACACTTGATGCTTTAGATTGGCTTGAGTCTGAGGAGAATTGTAAGTTAATCTTGAGTGGTTCTATTCATTTACCAAAGAGAGTTTGGTCTACAAGAACTTTCGCAAAAGAGTTAGGAGAAGAAGATGTTCATACCTTATCAAACGTTGTCTTACACTAAGATTTTAGAGAAATTAAACCAACTAAGTTTAGAATTAGAACGCCAAGCTAAATTTGCTAAAATCATTGTCACAGGAGGTTCTGCGGTATCCTTATTATCCGGTGGCTACCGTGAGACTAGAGATATTGATTATATTGGTTCTTTACCTTTAACCGTTGAACAGTTACAAACCTTTCAACTGTCCAATGACGTAGAGAAGATTTTCGTAGTTCCAGATATTTCAGAGGTCTCATTTGATAAAGAATTGAATTATTCCAACTTAACTGTTTTTGTACTTTCTTGGGAAGACCTCGCTATAATGAAGTTCTACTCAACGCGTGAAAAAGACCTCCAAGATTTAAAGAACTTTATCTTACCTAACATTTACGATTTTGCTAAATTGAAGTCACGACTTGATTACTATAAAGCAGACTACATTTTTGACTTGGATAATCCAGATTTGAACGTAAATCAATACACTAGTGTTATTAGTGAGCTGAAGCAGTCGCATCATATTTTGATAGCATACCCAACCCAAACACTAGAACAAATCCTCAAAGCAAACCGACTCTACAGTAAATTCTGTAGATTTGCTGAAAACTATGTAATCCACCTTAATTTAGATGTTTGGCTCCCCAATTCGGTATCATTTTGCCTTTCCGATTATGGTTTTGCTGAGTTCTTCCAAGCTGCAACTTCTTATCAAATCCGTATTTAAACCAACCAAGAAAGTCAGTTCTCCCTTGACTTTCTTTTTATTTTTTGATAAAATGAACTTATAAAAATTTTCTTAGGAAGAATATTAGTTTATGTCAAAACAAAACAAGAAAAGACCAAGTATTTTAGGTCGAAAATGGCGCAGAGAGTTGGATCAACGATTTGCAAACATACCTAGAAATGTAGAACAAGAAAAAGTTGAAGTAGACCACATAGACGCTTACGTCACAGACTTTAAAGATATGCCTTTTACGACTGTACTCTCAGCTTTTGGGTATCATACAACATTTGACGGTTCTCAGTTTAAACCTGAAGCAGAGGTTTCCCTCTTACATACTGAGAAAGACTTTTATTTGAAAATTCAAGGTTTTCTTGACACTTTTGAGTTTACGGATTCAGACAAAGCTGAGTTATGGTTACTAAGAAGAGCCGAAACTGCTTATTTTATGAAGAAGAAGTTGGTTGAAAACTTCTTGCTTTCTTTGGTTGTGATGATTCGGACTGCTAAATTTCGCAAAGGATAAGATATGCTATATTTAGTCGGTGATTCTAATACTGCTAAGAGTTTTGTTTTAATCGATGCTAAGTCTCAGCATTATTATAAAGCTAATCTGCAAACTACTTGGAAGTCACTAGATGCTTGGTTATATCCTATGACTGTAGAGAATTTAACTAAGCTTTACAACCTTCAAAAACAAGTTGAAATTGGGTTAGAGGTTCTATTTTTACCTATAGAACCTTATGTGACAAGGTAAGCCAAATATTTGTCTTTAGAGAAGTTCAGAAAACATTACGTGCATAAAATGTGGGTGGGTGTGCCTAGTTTAAATTGTTTAGACCCATTTATAACTTCATGGGTATCCCAAGGTGGTTGCAACCATGAAGTTTGGCAAACATTCTTAGCTCAGTGGGTTGATAAACTAGATTCTAACTCTTTTGACCCTTATAAGTATGAAAATAGGATTTCTGAGAAGTCTTCTCAAGTTTCTAAACCTTCTTGGAAAGAAAACCCTAATGAGATGTTAGAGTTCCAAAGAACACGCAAACTAAAGTCTTTGAGAAATAGTTTACAGAATTTGGTTTTAAAGCGACTTGCTCAACAAGAATTTAAGAAACAGAAGTGTTTACTAGAGGAACAAAACCGTATCGCAGAAAAACAAAAGCAAAGGGAAGCTCGGTATCAACGTAAAACTGAGCTTGGTTTACGTTCAATTATACAGAGAAAATTGAGTAGGTTAGATAACTATACTATTCAGAAGAATAGAGACTTAGAAACTGCGGTATTCACCAATATTCAAGGTGATTTGGTTTCAGTTAAAGACTTTTTACTAAGTGAATTTGGGTCTAATTACTTAAACATACATTTTATAACTCATGAAATTGTAATTTGTGATACTGTTGTTGGCGGTCAACTTACTTTAAATTTAACTGAATTGTCTCGCACAAAGATTGCAGACTTTGTTTATAAGTTTACTGAGATGTACAATCATGCTTTTAAATACTCTAAGTTCTATTATGAAGACTTAAAAGACTTTGAGTTCAAGAGATTACAAACTGTTTTCGACTTTAAGTGTAATTTTAATTATTTTAGAGAAGATGGTTTGTTTTTTAAACTTGGTCTAACTGCGAGTTCACAACCTTTCTCACTTTGGGATAGTGACTTAAAACGCTATGAAACCGCAGTTTATCGTACTCTTGGGTTGGGTATTGGTCGAGAGCTGAGTCGAAGAGAGATTTATAACTCAGTTTCTTATTGGTTTGAAGAACATGCCAATACCGTAAATTCTGTCAAATATAAAGAACGGCAGTGGTTGAACAGAGAGGTTATTGAATCTGAAATACCACAATTAAACACAAATATAGTCTATGTATGTTATTTACCAGATAGTCAAGTAATCAAAGTCGGCAGAACTGAGAATTGGGTATCGCGCAGAGGTGTCTATACTCGTTCAAGTGGCTCAAACCCTAAAACGAATGGTAGAATGAGACTTTGTTACTTTTGGGAAACGCTTAAAACGGGTGATTCTGTGATTGACAAGTATATTATGTTTTGTGCGGAAGATCATTTAAAGCGGTTAGCTAATGAGAAGATGAGCTTAGTTGAAGGTAAGGAGTATTTTGAGGGTTGCGACATAAATGAATTTGTAGCTCTAGTAAAAGATTACTTTTCTAAGATTAACTTAGAAACGCTTTTACAAATTAGGAATTTAAGTAAATTAAAACAGTTCGCACAAAATGAACAGTATGATACAGAGCGCTTAATTAATGAATTAAGACGAGTAGCGAATATATAATTTAGAAAGTTGAGAAAACATGGCAAACAAACTAAGAGAGATGGGTTCTCTTTCAGCGGGTAAACGTGAGGAAAATATTTATAAGGTCTTCGCTTACTTACATACAAGAGAGCAATTCCACCCAGTAAATTTACGAAGTAAGGTTCAGGTTTCTGATAGGACAATTCTATCTTATTTGAACCAAATCCAAGAAGCACAACTTTTGACTGAACTTTATCGAGAACGTTTGTTGGAATTAAAAGCAACTGAACAATTCCGTCAAGGTTCTAAAACGGATAAAGAGCTTTCGATTTTGGATCAGTTGGAAAACAAGTGGTTGAAATTAGCAGAAAACACTAAGGGTATCAAAGAAGAACGCAAGCGCCAACTAGAGCAGTTTGTGTTTACACGCGAAACTGAATTGGAAACTTTGTGGCAGCGACTAGAGTTTTCTATCTTGTTTTTTGAGATGATGAAAGGGTAAGAAAATGACAGATAATAAGATGATTAGTAGTGAAGATAGAGCAGATAGTGTGTTGATTGAAGAAAAACCTAAAGATTTCCAATCTTTGTGGTTGCGATTTAAGAGTAGTCCAAATCGCATAACTTGGGGTAGTTTGGGTATTTACGGAATGAGTGTTATCTTGGCTTTACCTTATGTGTTTTTCGCTAAACATGCAGGGTTATTTGCACTTGGTTCTTTTCTATTAGCTTTAACCACTTTGTGTTTAGGTTTTATGTCGGCGGGAAAACACCCCTTGGAACCTAAATCGAAACTTAGGTCTTTCGTAACCTTTCTACTAATGGTTACAACACTTGGTTTAGGTTTTCGCATGATGAACTGGGACAGACATGTTCTTGTAGATTACCATGAAAGAACAGAAGACTTTCCTTACCCTCTTTTGACAAATGAAATAGCGAGTCCACTTATAGGTTGGACTGATTCGTTTACTATTTTAGTGAAACATGAGGATTTAAAATTCAAAGGTCCCGACTTTACAACCCTAGCTACTGAGGTTCGTAGTAAAGAGAAAGAGTATCGTGCAGGTACGCTTCAAGACTTCAAACCGTTTACGATTTACTATGGTTCAGACGCTCAAGGTAAAACTGGTGATATTAGAGGTAAGAGAACTGTCTATGGTTGGTTCGGTTCAACTTCAACAGATTTTGTAATTGAGTTAGAAAACTAGAATGGAGATTTAGGTTATGAATAAAAGACTTCTTGTTTCTTTTGATGTTTCATTTATTTCGATAACAAGTGAACATTTAGCTAAGTCTTTCTTATACGCATTTAGAGAAGAACTTAAAGAACCTATTCCAAAGTTAGAGAGTTTTAGGTGTGTTGATATTGTAAAGATGCTGACTTGGTTAGAATTTCACTACTTGAATGATATATTTTTAACTAAAGATGAGATATACTTCTTACGTTATGTACATTTTAATCTATACAATCTCTATCAAAGTGGTGCTATAACAGATGTGCATTTCCGAGTATTGCAAAACGACTTTACAAATGAGGTTACGATTAGAAAGTGAGAAAGAATTGACAAAAGAAACAGAATACTACAAGGCGATAAATTGGAACGCCATAGAAGATGTGGTCGATAAGGCGACTTGGGAGAAACTTACTGAGCAATTTTGGTTGGATACTCGTATTCCTTTGTCCAATGATTTAGATGATTGGCGCAAGTTGTCTGAAAAGGAAAGAGACTTGGTAGGAAAAGTATTTGGTGGTTTGACTCTGTTAGATACTTTGCAGTCGGTTGATGGGGTATCCGCTATAAAACCAGATGTTCGTACACAACATGAAGAAGCAGTATTGAACAACATTGAGTTTATGGAGTGCTATACGAAAGACCATAAACTGTTAACGATTGATAGAGGTTGGGTTCCTATAAATCAAATTAAAGAAGGAGATATTGTCTTAGCTTATAATAAGGAGACTGAAACAACTCGATTTGAGAGAGTAAGTCAAACTTCTAGTCATTTTGCGGAGTCTATTTATCATATTCATGCGAAGAATTTTGATTTGAGAGTTTCAGGCGGTCACCGTATGTTATTTGAGAAAGCCCAAAACTCTCGTTACCGTAAAGATTCGTGGGATACTTACACTTCTCATGTATTAGAAGCGCGAGAGTTTGCAGATTTACCTAAAAATCCAACTAGACGTTTGGTTTTGGCTCGTCCTTTTGATTCAGAAGAGAAGTCTCCTTTGACCTTGCAAGAACAGTTTTATATTTTAATGAGAGAGCGTTCTAACATGAATTTAGCAGAACAATCCCGAGTCGCTCGATATAAAGAAAAAAGAGAGGGTCTTCGAACAGATACGTGTACGGTTTTGTTTACTTTTCAGTCCGAAGATAAGATTCAAAGATTACACAATATCTGTGATTCTTTAGGTTACTCCATTCAATTAAGTCTTTTAACTGTAAGGTCTAAAACTTACAAAAGGTTTTTGGTATCGATTCCTTTGGAAGACTTTGTAAAGAATCACTATGATGCTATAAATTACCAAGATTTCTTTTCTTTAGCCGATTTTGATAGAAACAAAGCTGAATCTTTTATTCAAGAACTAACTTCTTGGTGCACTCAACAAATACAAGGTGTTGACCACAGTTTATTGAATGTTCTTTACCACACAAGAAGTTGTGAGGATTGGGACTTTGTACAAGTGATTGTAACTTTAGCAGGTCACGCTTTCACAAAACTTAGTGTAAATCCCACCTCTAAGTTAGCGAAGTCTAAAATGTACACTGTTCGAATCTGTATGCAGGAGAAACAAAATTGTTTGCATTTAACACCTATTAAAACGGATGTTCTTGAAGGTGAACTTGTTTATGGTGTAGAAGTTCCCTCTAGTTTCTTGGTAGTTTTAGCAGGAGATAAACCTGTAATTTCGGGTAACTGTGTCCACGCCAAATCTTACTCCTCAATCTTTTCCACCTTGAACACCAAAGCAGAAATTGAAGAAATTTTTGAGTGGACTGCTAAGAATCCTTATTTGCAGAAGAAAGCTGAGATTATTAAAGAGGTTTATGACAATGGTACACCACTTCAAAAGAAAGTGGCAAGTGTCTTCTTAGAGTCTTTCCTATTCTACTCAGGTTTCTTCACTCCTTTGTGGTACTTAGGGAACAATAAACTTCCTAACGTAGCTGAGATTATTAAATTGATAATCAGAGATGAATGTGTTACGAAAGAGCAAGAGGTACTAACCCCTAAAGGTTGGGTATCCGTAGCCGATATTCGCCCTCGAGACTTGGTATTACAGTTTGATAAAGAAACACGCAGAACCAATTTTGCACCAGTTTTAACGATTTCAACTGATTATGCACCGAAACTTTACAACTTCAAGTCTCAGATTGGTTATGTGGATTTGACCTGCAGTCCAAAACATAGAATTATTCGTAAATCTCTATCTAGTGGTGGTTTAGTCACTCGAACGGCTGAGACAGATTTCGGTCAAACCTCTTCTTGGTTACACTCTGCTCCTTTATTGGATATGGTTGATGGCGCGATTTCACTAACAGATTGGGAGAAATTTTATCTTATTATGTCTCGCTACGGTACTATTTCTCAACAAGCGAAGCAGATTGATTTGGTTGTAAGTAGTAGTAAACTAGATAAGATTGAAGGTTTTAAGAAGTTGTTTGACCGTTTAGGTTTAGATTACGTAGCCTACTCTTACAAATACGGTAATGGAAACATGCTTCGTCTCTCGGATATTCCTAGTCAGGGTATCGACTTGGATAAACTCAAATTGTTGCCTAAACGAGACTTGAATACTGTTACTTTAGAATGGTGTAAAGACTATTTAGACACGCTCTTTGAGTGGGTAGGTTCTGCTGAGTGTGAAACTTCTATAAACTACTATTCTACGCATAAAGACTACATTGATTATGTCCAAAGTTTGTGTACACTAGTGGGGTATAAAACCAGATTTTCTGTTGTCAAAGATAGCGACCCTTATACGGTTGAAGGTATTAAGAATTATTGTCTTCACGTTATTAAAAACTGTTCACTTACTGCAGGAACATCAGTTGTGAGAACTGAAGTTGAAGGTGCGCAAGTCTACGGTATCCAAGTTCCGTCAGGATATTTGGTAACACGTGGAAAAGGTGGTTCTGTAGTTATAACTGGAAATAGTGTTCACGGTACCTACATTGGTTACAAGTTCCAATTAGCTTTTAATGAGCTATCAGAGGAAGAACAAGAAGAGTTAAAAGCTTGGATTTATGATTTACTCTACGAACTTTATGAGAATGAAGAGAAGTACACTGAAGAGTTGTATGATGAAATTGGTTGGACTGATGAAGTTAAAACCTTCCTTCGTTACAATGCCAATAAAGCACTCATGAATTTAGGGTTAGACCCTCTGTTCCCAGAGAGTGCAGAAGATGTTAACCCTATCATTATGAATGGTATTTCCACAGGTACTTCCAACCATGATTTCTTCTCACAAGTAGGGAACGGGTATCTTTTGGGGCAGGTGGAAGCTATGACCGATGAGGATTATACTATTGGTTTAAATAGTTAATGAGGTTTAAAGTTTTCCCTTGACAAAACTTTTAAGTTGTGCTATAATTTAAACATACTTGGCATAAAGATGTTCCTATTCCAAAATTTTAAAAGCTGATGAATTTACATCTCGCCAAAAGATTGATTGCATAAGACCGTTCCTTTTCTTAGGAGATATTTAATAATCGTAGTTTGTAGAACTCGTTAATATGAGTCTCCGCTACTACGATTGGTTACTTACGGTTCGCACGTTGTTAGCTCTAAATCATTTGGTTTAGGGCTTTCGCTTTGAAAAGAAATAGAAAGTAGTAGTAGGTAACTTATGAAATACGCACAAATTGAAACACTTGCTAAATATTTGAAGGTTGTAGAAAGCACAAAAGAAGTAGGAGACCTTAAAAACACTCAGTTGTGTTTAGCTTACGGTATCCTCGTTGACCCTTTTGAACCCATTTCAAAAGAGACTGCTGATGCTTTGATTAAGTTATATGGGGTTGACCTTAGAAACGCCAATGCAACCTTTTATGAGTCTTTTGAAGTTCGTAAAGGTTTGACTTGGGGTGAAGTAGTTTTTGACCGTTTGTGTCATTACGCAATGACTTACGGTGGGTTAAAAGAATTTTTCGGCACAGATTTCATTCCTAATTCTGAGGAAAAAGCCTTTCAAACTGCTTTAAATACTCATTTAACAACGATTGAAATTAAGTCATATATGGAAATTCGAGAAGATTTAGAGAAGTTTCTAAATCAACCTTTAGCTTTACCTACAAGCGACATTTCAATTTTGGCAGACTTGGTTGAACACTACGGTGTAGAGATTGGAGAGAAAGCTAATAAAGAACTTCAAATTGAGTTTGGGTATCGTTACAAGTGCGCTCCTAAAAACCCAGAGTTGCTAGTTCGTTTATTAGTTCGTACTCTACTAGGTACAACGGACTACTACAAGAACAAAATGACATTCAACCATTTGCGCTATGAAGTGTCTTACTTGTCAAAAGACAAGAAAGACTTGATTGTTTCATTGGTTAAAGATTTTGTGTCAAAACAAGGGTTGCAACCTTTAGCAGATCATTTCCGTCCAAACAAGCAGTTGTGGTTGACTTTGCGTAAACTAGGTTTGCAAAAAGAAGTAAACGCTATGAAGCGTTTGTCTGAGATTTCTCGGAAAGACCACACTTTTAAAACTTTGCTTGATGAGTTTCCAAAAGATTTGAGCGGTATCACAAATTACCAACTCATTCGCTATTACAACTACTTGAAGGAGTTGCTTGTATTAGTTGAGGGTGATTACCAAGTTTACCGTATTCGTAACGGTAAAACTTTTGTCAAAGCTCTTAAACAGACTCCGATTAGCGGTTTATCGAATTATGTAGTCGAGTTATATTTAAACCGTATTGGTGAAGAGTTCAAGTCTCGCTTTGTAGACAGAGAACTGAAGTTCTATCAACCAGAAGAACATATTTCGATTGCGCTTCCTACAACTGCTAAGTCCTTTATTGGTTCGTATCCTATGTACACTCGTATCGAGGTCCCAGACAACTACCAAATCGGTATTTACTGGAATCAAGATGGTGACTTGGATTTGCACGCACAGAGCGTAGATGGTCGTCATGTAGGGTTTTACTCTGAGAACATAAGTGGTGTCACTTACACAGGTGATATGACTTGTCTCAATCGTCAAGGTTTGGCAGCAGAAGGGTTGCTGATTGAGGGTGTACAAGGTTTGACCTTTAGCATGAATCCATATAGCCAACTAGGTTCCGATGCTTGTAAGATTTACATTTCTAAGTCTTTGGATAAGAAAGCAACTTCTGTAGTAGAAGATGGGTCTATTTTGTTCCAAGCAAGCATTCCTACGGATAAGGCGATGGTCTTTGCAACTAATGTTGAAGGTGCAGTAGTTCTCACAAACTTGTCTGTTGGGGGTCGAGTGCCAAACGAACAAGCAAGTGAGAAATTGACTCTCGCAGTAGAACGTAAGTCTCAAACAGCTTTAAACTTGAGAGATTTTGCAGAGTTTATCGGTGCAGAGTTTGTGGACTCTGCGGAAGAAGCAACACATGATTTCTCTCAACAAGGGGTATCAGTTGCGACTTTCACGGATTTGTTGGGTTAGTTTGATTTATTTTTAATGAGGTGAAACTATGGGTATTGTTGGTGAACTTTTTGTAGACAGTCAACCACGTTTAGAGAACTATCAAAACACTTATTTTGAGGAGTTCTTTAAACGGTCTTCTGTCTTGCAATGTTTAAAACAAATGCGTAGAATAGTTGCAGTTTCTAAGAATAGTGAACCTGTTGTTTTTCGTGATTCTTTTGTTGATTCTTTGGGAAGAGTGCAACATATTTTAGTGACATTTTATGTAAATAGTAATAGTACCTACACTCTTGCTATTGATTTGATTTCAGAAGATTACTATGACTATGGTAAATACGAACGAAGTGGCACTAGAGAAGACGGTTTCTACTTTACTTTTAGTGAAGTGACTAAGAACTTGCAAGTGCAGTTTGTAAACCGCGCTAATTGGTTTGATAGAAAAGAAGTTCTTCGTTGCTTGGGAGAGTTGTTTAGTTAATAGTAAGGGTATCCAACTTCGGTTGGGTACTTTTGTATTATAAAACCTCAGAAAAATTCTGAGGTTTATTTTTATTTTAGGTAAGTTTTAATTTCTTTAGCAATAGCTTTAGCTAACTTAGGAGGTACGGCATTTCCTACTTGTCTATACATGGAAGTTAGACTTCCGTAGAAGATAAAATTGTCAGGAAATGATTGTAAAATTGCACACTCACGAACAGATAAGCGCCTTTGCTTATTTACATGAATTTCAGGAGTGCTTGCAGTGATAGTATCACTCGGTCTGTTCCAGTTTGTGATTCTAAGCGACTGTTCAAATGTGATTTCTTTTTCGATAAGTTCAGTCATTTGTTGATTGTAACTATTGTCAAAGTTGAGTAGGTCTTTCAATTTCCACCAATCAGAAACACTAGGTAGACTACCGTACTTGTCTTTCCTAAACCAGTGACCTGCAGTATGCCGGTATCCCAAAATTTCGTCAATCTTCTTAATACTAATATTTAGGGGTTTTCGATAGGAGTTTAGATAATCTACAATTTCCTCTTGCGTAGGTGGGTTCTTTCTCGTAAAGAAAGTGTCTGCAACATTTGTACTTGCTGTATGGTTGTAAATTATTCTATCGTTTACAAATAAGCGTTCTTCTATTTTTCCATTAGTAGGTTCTTCTGTCTGAAGAAATCCAATACTTTCTTCGACTGTAGGTGTGGGTTTTAGGCGTGGTTCTAATTGAGTATTGGTTGTATAAGTTGGTGTCGGAAACGGATTTTCCACCCCAATTCGGTTTCCGATAATGATAACACGCTCTCTATTTTGTGGAACTCCAAAGTATGCAGCATTTAGCACTTGATAGTCCACTCGGTATCCCAAGTTCTCGAAATCCTTTAAAATCATATCAAGAACTTTTCCTTTTTGCATAGAGAGAAGTCCTTTAACATTTTCTGCAACAAAGAATTTTGGTTGTAGTTCTTTTACAACTCTAAGAAGTTCTAAGTAGAGGAAGTTTCGTTTATCTTCCATTGAGCGCTTTGTATTTGCTACGCTAAATCCTTGGCAGGGAAAACCTCCAAGAACAATATCTACAGGTTCTTTAGGTAATTGGTCTCTTGTGATTTGAGTAATATCTCCATGTACTATGTGATTTCCAAGGTTCTTTCGATACGTTTCTACTGCATCTTTCTGAAAGTCGTTCGCCCAAATCACTCGGTATCCAGCTTTTATGAATCCTAAATCCATACCGCCAGCACCAGAAAATAGAGAAACTACATTTGGTTTTGTCATTGTATTTTGCACCTCGTTTAAACTGAATTTTATATCTATTATAGCAGAAACACCTTGATTTTACAAGGGTTGATAGGTATTGTGCTTGTGTTTTCTTCTAACTTGCTTTTATTTTGATTTTATGTTATACTAATTTTATTAAATTGATGGACGGTATTTGAGTTATGGCAAAGTATA